>OGGQ01000843.1_pt1 | contig 43203 bp, 26 predicted proteins | sample 1571191 | NCBI WGS metagenome assembly OGGQ01 (sample SAMEA2582061, study PRJEB24529) | metagenome | biome: Human gut stool | place: China | collected 2011
GCCCACACCTCGCCAGCATTTTTGAAAAATTGCTGGATCAAAAAACTTTTTATTTGATGCATCGTTTGAAAAAGAAATAATTATAATTTGCTTCTCAGATTCATTGTAAATCTATGCCCCCATCTTTCAAAAAAGAACCAAAGGAGATGCTTGATATGCGTTTAGATAAATGGCTTTCCGATGCCACTTCCTACACTCGCAGCCAACTGAAACAACTCATTCGTAGCGGTCAAGTAACGGTCAATCAGACGATTGTCAAAAAACCAGAAACGCCCGTTCAGGAAACCGATGTCATCTGTTTGCAAGGAAATCCTGTTGAACCAGCGGAATCTTGCTATTGTCTGTTGCTCAATAAGCCATTGGGTTATGTTTGTGCGGTAACAGATGCAACGGAAAAAACTGTAATGGAATTGATTCCGCCGGAATTACAGCGAAAAGGATTATTTCCAGTCGGCAGACTGGACAAGGATACCAGCGGTATGCTGCTGCTGACAAATGATGGAGCATTTTCCCATGCTCTGCTTGCTCCGAAACGCCATGTTCCGAAGTATTACCGGATGCAGCTGGCACGTCCTTATGAAGAATCTTATGCCCAACAGCTTGCAGAGGGGCTGGTGTTGGCAGACGGAACGCACTGCCTGCCGGCGGAAATTTTACCCGTTTTGAATACAGACCGAATGGCAGTCATTTGCTTGCATGAGGGGAAATATCATCAAGTGCGGCGGATGCTGGCGGCAGTCGGAAACCATGTGGAGCAGTTGCAGCGAGTTGCTATCGGAAATCTTTTTTTACCAATCAGTTTACAAATTGGAGCGTGTCAGAAACTGACCAGCACACAAATCAGCCTGCTTTCCCAGCAGCCAGACCCCAAGTTCTTGTGGGAACTGACTCAAAATAGTAATTTTTAGTAAAAAGTTAATAAAAAGTTTCATGATGGCAGAAACCATAGAATTCATGCATTTTATACAAAAAAAATAAAATTCCACCGCGGAAAGCCCCCCTTTTTTTGACGAAATGACATACCCGAAAAAAAAGTTCGTCATATTTGATAAATGTACAAGCTGAAATTTGGGCATATCACGACTTGAAAAAAAATCAAAACTCTGCTATGATTATATCAGAGCTAAGATCGAAACAATGTTCTGGCTGAATTACAGGAAAAACGGTCTGCTTCCGTTTCCCCTGTTTGCGTTTTTCAAAATAAAAATAAACTATTAGGAGGATTGCATCAATGGCAAGTTTATCATTGAGACACATCTACAAAATTTACCCAGGCAATGTTACTGCGGTAAAGGATGTTAATATTGAAATTAAGGATAAGGAATTTATCGTTTTGGTTGGCCCTTCCGGATGTGGTAAGTCCACAACCCTGCGTATGATCGCTGGTCTGGAAGAAATCTCTAAGGGCGAACTGTACATCGGCGACCGTCTGGTAAACGATATCGCTCCGAAGGACAGAGATATCGCAATGGTATTCCAGAACTACGCTCTGTATCCGCACATGACCGTTTACGAGAACATGGCATTCGGTCTGAAGCTGAGAAAAGTTCCGAAGGATGAAATCGACCGCAAGGTAAAGGAAGCTGCAAAGATCCTCGACCTGAGCCACCTGCTCGACCGGAAGCCGAAGGCAATGTCCGGTGGTCAGAGACAGCGTGTTGCTATGGGTCGTGCAATCGTCCGGAATCCGCAGGTCTTCCTGCTGGACGAACCGCTTTCTAACTTGGATGCAAAACTGCGTGCACAGATGAGAACTGAAATCTCTAAGATCCACAAGAAGTTGGGTACAACCTTTATTTACGTTACCCATGACCAGACCGAAGCTATGACCCTTGGTGATCGGATCGTTGTTATGAAGGATGGTATCATTCAGCAGATCGATACACCGCAGAACCTGTATGAAAGACCGGGCAACAAGTTTGTTGCTGGATTCCTGGGTTCTCCGCAGATGAACTTCATCGATGGCGTTCTGAAGAAGAAGAACAACGGCTATTGCGTACAGTTCGCAAAGAAGTACGAATTGGCTGTTCCGGCTGCAAAGGAAGACAAGAAGCTTGCAAACTATGTGGATAAGGAAGTTATCCTGGGTATCCGTCCGGAAGCAATCCACGATGACGAAATGTTCCTGTCTACTGCAACCACTGGTGTCATTGAATGTGATGTAGACATCACCGAAATGATGGGTGCTGAAAACTTCCTGTATCTGGATTGCCAGGGTACTCCGCTGACTGCTCGTGTTGACCCACGGTCTACTGCAAAGCAGGGCGACAAGAACCTGAGAGTTGCTTTGGATCCGAACAGAATGCACCTGTTCGACAAGGAAACCGAAGAAACCATTATCAACTAATTGGAATCCGCAATTTCCCCTTAAATAAAATTTGTTCGTGAAAAAATCGGCTCTGTCCTGAAGATGGGACAGAGCCGATTTTTGTTTCCAAAAATGGTTAGAAGAAACAAATCTGTGATGGATACAAAGAGAAATTTATGAGATTTCAAATCAAGAACAATTTATTTGAATAAAATAAGAAATTTATTCCATTTTTCAGAAAATCTAACGGAAATAGAAATGGATACCGTTGTATGGACTTAGAAGAAATGCAAAAAAATTGAAAGTGTGGTAAAAAAATCGTAGAATGGTTGAATTTTAAAAGGGAGTATGCTATAATAAGGCTGTATATCCATACCCAGATTTACACCTTTGGTGTGCCGGAAAAATGTGGGCTTTGGAAGATACAAAATCTGAAAAACTGTGTTGCAGAAATTTGGAAAGGAGAGAAACCGCTATGACACAGGGCGGGAAAAGGATGGAAGAAATCCGAAAAACATCATGCATCAAGCGTGTGATCAGTATGCTGCTTGCTGTTTTGATGATTCTGGTGAGTGTTCCGATAAGTTCACTGACGGCTTCCGCATGGGGCGGCCCAGGATTTGGCGGCTTCGGTGGCTGGGGGCGTCCAGGCTGGGGACAAACACCGGATGTTATGACGAATGTTCGTGCGGAATTTACAGATACTTCTTATCATGGAACATCGGAACAGGAATCCGGTGAACTATTTTATCTGTATCTATCTTTAGCGGGCAACAATGTCAATCACTGGGGTCATAGTACGACTTACAGAATTGATATTCCGGAAAACCTTTTGCTTCCTGACTTCCCAGGGCAAGGCCTGCGGGATGGAGCAAAGTATAGTGGCTTTACCATGCATGTGGAAGGTAACAGCCGGTATTTGACCTATGACATTGCAAATGGTCAGACAAAGGCAATCTATTTGAAAGCAAAGTTTGCAAACGGGAAAACCCCGAATGGAGAACAAGCAACCGTAAAAATTACGGCGAGCGGCTCCGGACAGTCGAAAACTTCGACCGTTACAGCAAAATCAAAGATTGCTTGGGATGACAGCAAGTCTGCTGGTCGGGATACGATTTCCCTGTCGCAGCTGAGCGGCAACAATGAAATCCCATATACCTTGAAAGCATATCCAAACTATACCTCAACCAAAAAAGGTGAATGGTGGGTTGGTGCAGTTGAGATGACAGACGTTATCACACTGCCGGATGGCTTGACGTTTCAGAGTGGTGCAAATACAGGCAATATTCAGGACTATTTGACGCTGCCGAATGATGTCGAAATCACATCGGCTTCGGCAAGCGGAAACACCTTGAGCGTAACATGGGTGAAGAAAAGCACAAACACCGATGCAGAAATGGCACCGTATACGGTGAACGCTGCACTGAAAACGAACATGATTGAAGTTGGCAATTTCACTTCCGGCAAAATTCACAATGACTTGACTGTTCGGGTTCAGGGTGTTAATTCCACCAATCCGGATCAATGGGAAACCCTGCCGAAGAAGTCCGCAGATGTTACAATTTTAACACCGGCACCGGCAAAAATTGATTTGGAAAAAAGCGTAGAAGGAACTGCTGGTGACGATGCTGCTTCTGTTGCACAATACTATTCCAGCAAGGGCTATCTGGTTTGCGGCGAATATGTACTGTTTAAAGTGGAAGCAGCCAATCACGGCGAAACCGCAAAGGGCGGCACGCTGACACTGACAGACGTTGTTCCGGCTGGCTTAACACCAGTATCCGGTGTTACTGTTGGCGGTCATGAAACCGATGGTACAATTAACGGACAGAATGTTACTTGGACAACGGAAGGACTTGGTGTCAACGAAACCTTTACACGCTATGTAGTCTGCAAGGTAAATGACGGTATCAGCCCGTCTGTACAGTCCGTCCGGAACGCTGTTTATCTCGGCACACCGGAACAGTATGAATCGGTTGCAGCGGCTTATGTCAATATCAAAAAGCCGTCCTCCAGCTTCTCGATTGCAAAATCGGTTGATAAGTCCATTTATTCTGTAGGGGATACGTTGACTTATACGATTACGGTTACCAATACGGGTGAAGAGGACATCACATTCAGTAGCTTGACTGATGCCTTTAACGATGAAACGAATCTGGAGATTGACAAGTCCAACTTGCCGACTGGCTCTTTCACAGTAGTAGTTGGAGAAACAAAGACTTTCAAGATTCCGGTTACCGTAAAGGAAGGCAAGACTGGTGACATCACCAACACAGCAACTGCAACACCGGAAGGCGGCACGCCGCAGTCCGCATCTGCAACGGCTTCTCAGAACGCATTTAGCTTCGGCGATGGACAGTTCACCAAGAATGTCAGCAGTACAATTGCCAATGCTGGTGGTAAAATTACTTACACGCTGAAGTACTATAATAATAGTCGTTATGCTGGTAAGTATACCGAAAATGATGCACTGACATTTACAGATGACTTTGCAAAGCTGAATAACTTGACTGTAGAAGATATAACAGTAAAGTTGAATGGGAAAGAACAGGAAAATCCAAACATTCAGAACGTAAATGGCAAGGTTACAGTAAAATATGTTGGTGATGTTCCGGCGTATGGTTCTGTAACGGTTGATATTACTTGTCAGATTGCAGATGATGATTCAATTGAATCAATCGGCAAGAATACCGCAACGCTTTCGCATGGTTCTGATGCACCATTGACAGATGATTCTGATGAAGTAAAGATTTCCAAGGTTGCATTGGATGTCGACAAGTGGGCGATTGCCGATGATGAAACATCTCTTTCTTCTGCAAAAAGTGCAAAAGATTTCTATGCAAGCATCCCGACTTGGGAAGACTCCTTAAAGTCCGACAGCCTGATTCAGGATAAAATCGGTGAAAAGACATTTGGAACGGTTTTACCGGGACAGCGTGTTGTATACTATGTAAAAGTAACCAACACTGGTAAGGATACCATTAAAGACTTGGATATTACAGACACGTTGGAAGATACCATGTTTAAAGATGGAAATGCGACAAGTATCTATGTTGTTGAAACTGGCGGCGGTGCAACTTATAAAAATATTTACTATGAGAAGGGCTATGCACCAAATGAATCTGTAGGCGTTGTGGATCAATGGCATCCAAAACGGTGGTATATTCATGAAAAAGACCGACACGAAGTTTCCATTCCGTCCGGCGGATATTATGTATTTGCCTATGCGTTGATTGCCCCAAATGAAACTAATAACGTTTTTAATAGTGGTTCTAACAAAGTTAGTGTGACAACAGAGGGATTAACTACACCCGTAGAAGATTCCATTCAGTATCAGGCATCTGCTCCGCAGTTGAAACTGGAAAAAAGTTTTGCTGATAACAAAAAAGACAAGACACAGAAGATTGATGCAGTTTTAACCAATGGAACATTCGATTATGACAAGACACTTGCAAGTCTGAAAGATTTGAAATTCCAGTACAACTTAAAACTCACCAATCAATCTCATATTGTAAAACTGTATTCAGATGACATTACCATTACAGATACCTTGCCGGATGGCATGGAATTTGTATCAATGAAAGATTTTTCTCCGATGTACTGTTATCATATTTCAGCAGGGCAGGACAGCAGTGGAACAACATGGGACAGTGAGAGTATGTACAATTGGAGGAAGGAACAGTTTACAGTAACTGTAGATGGACAGAAGATTACCATTGCTCCAATTGATGCAGCCAAATTTTATATGCTATCTCCTGATGAATATAAGATTTCCAATGCGACGTTCTCTTATACCACAAAGCTGACCGATACCAAGGCTGCTGAAATTGCAACAATGCTGCAAAAGCAGTATGCAGAAAACAGCGATTTGGTTTCTGTGACCTTGACGAATACTGGTAAGGTAGAAACCGAAAAGGAAGTTTTGATTGATGGCAAGCCGGGCAAGGTTGCAACCGACACTGCAAATCTGACTTTAAAGCAGGTTATCGAAAAGACCGCTCCAGGTCTGACAAAGGATGCATACAAGGATTCGGAAGTATCCGCAGTTCGTTCTAATGGACTGGCATCGCTTCCAGCTTGGATTATCACCGTTTCGAATGAAAAAACCGGTGATGAAGATGCTCCGATGACGAATATTGTTCTGGAAGATGAATTGAGCGGCGGCATGCAGTATGCAGAGAATGCAAAAATCGATGTGGAAGTAGGAACACCGACTGAAGCGTTTAATGGATACAGCACAGATGGCGGAAAAACTTGGAACGATTTGGACGGTTGTGTAACGGTGAATGGCAGCAAGTTTACCATCAAGTTGCCAAATACTGTGCAATTGCAGCCGGGTCAGAGCGTTCAAATTCGCTATGCAGCAGATGATCCAAATCTGGCAGGAAATGAAGAAGTTCCGGACAAAACCTATTTCAACAAGACGACCCTTTCCACCAGTGAAAAAATCTATCAGGATCGTGTCACTGCCGGTGACTTGGTAGATGGAAAGCTGGAAGCAACCGCAAGCAATAGCCAAGGCGGCGTGGAAACAACCTCCTTTAAGACGATTTCTTTTGATCCAAAAAATATTGATGAACAACATAAGGATGGTTGGATTGATAACAGTGCAACGGGTCAAAGCGATGGTTATGGACAGGGCAATACCCCGAACGATAACTATGTTAAGGGCTTACAGGGAAAACAAGTTGAATACAAAATTTATGTAACCAATGATTCTACCACAAAGTCTTTGAAGAACTTCACGGTTATCGACCGTCTGCCGTTTGAAAATGTGGACATCGGTCTGGTTTCCGGTTATGACCGTTACTCTGCATTTACGGTAATACCGGATCTTTCAAGTGTGACTTATGAAGTCGGTACATTGACCAACACCACAGATGCAAGAGGTGCATTCTCTGGTACAGAAGTGCAAGGCGTAAAGGTTTCTTATTCTAGCGATAAGCATTCTAGTCTGGATGAGCACGCTGGCGACTGGACAGGCGAATCCGGCAATATGAATTGGCAGGATACTCCGACCAGTGAAATCGTAAACCTGCGATTCCAGTTCCCAAGTGATTTTGAAGTAAAGCCGGGTGAAACCGTTTGCATTACTTTCAAGGGAACGATTCCGGACTATGTACAGAACACAGGCGAAGAAAATATCGCATGGAACAGCTTTGCTTATTCTTATCAGTACCTGAATGATAAGAATGAACTGGTAGAAACACCGATGGTCGCAGAACCGGCAAAGGTTGGTGTCTGGGTTCCGGAAGTGAAAGATACCGTTAGCTTGGTTGTCAACAAGAAATATGAGAGCGGCCAGGGCGATACACAGACCTTCTATTTTGCACTCTTTACCGCAAAAACAGATGGTGTGACACCGACCTATGGTGCAGATGGCAAGTTGACAAATGCGAGCGAGTTCACACGTTACAGCAGCGAAATCAAGCCGATTACTGTAAAGGACGGCGAAACAGAAACCGCAACCTTTACCAACATTCCGGCATCGGCAAAGAAGAATCTCTATGTCTTTGAAACCGATGAAAATGGTGTGATTAAGGACAATGTCAATGTTGCAGTTGGCGAACCGGTTTATGGAACAGATGCAAAGACATTGAATCCAAGCATGCCGGAAAGTGCTGCCAGTGGTGACAGCGGAACGAAACTGACGTATAAAGACGAAGATACGGTTGCAGCTGTTTCGTTCCTGAACGAAATTCAGTACGGTAAGATTACCGTAGAAAAGACCTTCAAATCTCCATTTAACACAACAGATACGTTCTACTTTGGTTTGTTCTATAAGACCAAGGATGGTGCGTATGTGAAGTATGGCGATTTGCAGACAGTAACCTTGACGGGTTCTAAGACGGGTGCAACGGATACTGTAACCTTTGACGAAGTTCCGATTCAGCGAAACTGGTATGTATTGGAAACGGATGCAAAGGGCAATCCAGTAACAGACAGTTATCTGGATTACAAGGTTACTTACGGCGATTCTGCTGGTAAGGATCATGCAATTAAATTGGATGATATAAATGTTCCAAAGACTGCAAAGATTACCAACGAAGAATCCGCAACTTATCAGATTCAGGCAACCAAGGTTGTAAACGGCGAAGCCCTTACAAATGAATCTGGTACTTATCGGTTTGCACTGTACAGTTCTGATAAGGAAGAACTGACCAACGATGACCTTGCAGGTCTGACTATGGTTGGTACACCGCAGGATGTTGCAGCTGGTGACAAGGTTACTTTTGACAACCTGAAAGAAAACACCTATTACTATCTGTTTGAATTGGATAGCGATGGCAACATCTTGAAGCAGGGCGACAAGGCAACCAATGGCAAGACAGGCTACATTGTAGAATATCCGAATGCGGATACTCGAGAAACAACCGATGCAGAAACCAATACAACAACCAGCACCGTTTATTATCTCCCGACACAGTTCGGAAAGACAGATGCGGATGAACCGTTGACAGTGGATGATTGCATCAAGCAGTCTGCAATCCAGAACCGGGAACAGACTAAGGCTGTAACTGGTTCGATTACTGTTGATAAGACGGTATTGCAGAACAGCACCAAGCTGACTGACTGGGATGATACCTTCTATGTTGGTCTGTATGTACGGGATGCAGAGGGCAATCTGAAACTGTATGGTGATGTTAGCGAATCTGTACATACATTAACAAAGGATGCTCCTTCTACCATCTTTAAAAATCTGCCGGCGAAGACCGATACAGAACCGGATGCTGGAATGTATTACATTGCAGAATGTGATGACAAGGGTACTCCGTTCTCAGATGGTACAAACGGCAATTATACCATTTATTATAATGTAAATGGTTCGGACAGTGCTGCTGTTTATGGTGCAGTGCTGCTGGATGGTCGGTTTGATACTGCTCCGACTGGTGCAGTTTCTGTTACCAATAAGACTGTAAGTGTTACACGGACATTGGTCAAGAAAGACCTTGCAGACAAGGACGGTGCAGCACTGACAGGTGCAAAGTTTGCAATTTATACCAAACTTGCATATGAAGCATATCAGAACGGACAGGAAACGACTTTGACTGCAATTGAAGAACACATTACAGACAAAATCACTGCTAACCTCGCAGAAAATACGGAATATGTTCTGGTAGAAACCACCGCTCCGACTGGCTATGCTACCATGACACCAATTTCTTTCACCGTCAACGCAAACGGTCAAATCGTTTCGTCGGATAACACGAGAGAAGATGTTGACGTTCACAATAATGAAGTTCTCGTTGATACAAACGTTTGGACTTCTGAGTTGATTGCTTACGACTCGAAGGAATCTACGATTATCATCGGCAAATATGACATCACAAAGCAAACGGAACTTGCAGGTGCAACCCTGACCTTGACCTCTGAAAATGATGTCGATTGGAGCAAGGTTACACTGGAAAACAGCACCGCTGTTTTGGATGAAAATAAGAAGCAAATTGGTATTCAGTGGATTTCTACCGGTACTGATGCAGTTATCAAGGGATTGCCGGACGGCGATTACACCTTGGCAGAAACCGGAAGTGAATTTACTTCTGAAACCGATGGAAAGGCGTATAAAGTCGCAGAAGGTACGGCAACCTTTACGCTGACCGATGGAACAATTGCCAATACTACAGGAACAACAGACACGGTTGACGCAGATGCAGCAGATAGCTACTTCTATTACAATGGAACAGAAAGTAATATCACTCTTGCAGTTTGTGATGTTGTGATAGGAACAACCATTATCATCAATAAGCATGACATTGACACCGAGGAATCCAGCAGAGTCAACTTGCCAGATGCAAAAATGAAGTTGACACCGCAGGAAGGTCAGACCATAGATCTGAGTAAGATCATATTGACTGACGGAAATGTTCTGACACAGACAAGGGATAGCATTATTTGGACAACCGAGGAATTTATCAGTACGAAACTGGAAAATGTTCCGGATGGCAAGTATTTCTTGACCGAAGATGCTGCTCCGAATGGCTATACCGTTGTAACAGCATTCTCCTTTGAAGTAAAGGGTGGAAAAGTCATTACTGCTTCCAGAGAAGATGGTTCGATTACCATCAAGGAAGATGAAAATATTATTTCTGTCAACGATAAGCGGACAGAAGTAAGTATTAGCAAGGTTGATGCTGCAAATGATGAAGAGTTGCCGGGAGCAACCCTGACCCTGACCAACAAAGACCTGACTGCAGAACAGTGGCAGAAAATCGCATTTGAGAACTTTAACCTCTCAAATGAAAACGTTGACCTTACATTGACAGAAGACGGCAATGGTGTTTATTGGGTATCCGGAGTAGAGCCGACTAACATTGTTGGTCTGCCGGCTGGCACTTACACCTTAACAGAAACCGTTGCTCCGGATGGCTATGCTTATTCTGAAGACATTACCTTTATCATTGGCTCTGATGGCAAGGTTGTTGACAAAACAACTGGTGCTGACTTGAATGGAACAGTTGTCATGAAGGATTATCGGGCAGAACTGACCATTTCCAAGAAGGATGGCAGTGATGCGTTCTTGGCTGGTGCAACCTTGCAGCTGCTCAGCAAGACCACAGATCCGCTGAATCTGAACGATGTTCAGATTGATGGCAAGCCGCTGACCGAAGATCAGAAGGTAACCGTAGATGGCAGACAGGGCATTCAGTTCGTTTCGACCGATGCAGAAATGAAGATTACCGGCTTGCCGGCGATCGAGTATGAATTGTCAGAAGTTTCTGCTCCGACTGATTACTTGAAATCATCAGATGTGCAGGATGTTATTTTAACGAAAGCAATATTTGATGATGAAGGAAATCAAATTCCTGTTTCGAAAAAAGTTGTCAACAACAAGTTGGGTGAATTGACCATTCAAAAGGTTGATCAGGATGGCAACGCTTTGACAGGTGCAACGCTGCAATTAAAGGCAGACGATGCAAATGTTGACTGGTCAAGTGTAAAGCTGAATGGCGATGCAGTAGCAGACCTGATTTCCGCAGAAGATGCAACCGTTTTGGTTTGGACTTCTACCGGAGAATCCATGACCTTTAAGGGCTTACCGGCTGGAACTTATGAAGTTTCCGAAGTTTCCGCTAAGGCTGGTTACCTCGCAACGACACAGAAATGGGCTGTAACCGTTTCTGCAAATGGTGCAATATCTGTAAATAATCAGGTATCCACAGACGGTCAGGATCGTTCGATTATTACCATTACCAACGAAGCAAGCACCATTCAAATTAACAAGGAAGCACTTGACGGCGGAAACATTGCAGCAGAAGAAGCAGAATTCAAGCTGACTGCAAAAGATGAACATGCAACGCTGAACGGTGTTCAGATTGGTGCAACCAAGATTACAGAAGATACGACATCCGCAACGTTCAAGGGAAATGTTATCATTTCTGCTTTGCCGGATGGCACGTATGAACTGGAAGAAATCACAGCTCCGAACGGATTCACAACGATTTCCACCTTTACCTTTGTTGTAAAGAATGGCGTTGTAACAACCGTATCGGAAGTAACAAACGGCGAAGTCGAAAAGTCCGAAGATGGAAAGACCTTGACCATCAAGGACGAACGTTCTGCAATTCAAATTGACAAGCGGGACATCACTGGCGAAAACGAAGTTGCAGGAGCAACCTTGACCCTGACCAATGATGACCTGACCACAGAACAGTGGGATGCAATTGCTGCTGCAGACACAGATTTGACAGCAGTGGGCAATGGTGTTCAGTGGACATCCAGCGATGCTGCAAAGAACATTGTTGGCTTGCCAAGCGGAAACTTATACGCTGAAAGAAATTGCTGCTCCGGATGGTTATGCATATGCCGAAGATATCACCTTTACGGTTGAAAAGGACGGCACAATCACAGTAGATGCAGCAAACAAGGATGAAAACGGCGTGATCGTCATGAAAGATGCTGTCACAAAGGTATCCATTGACAAGCGAGATATTACCGGTGAGAACGAAGTACCGGGAGCAACCCTCCAGGTTAAGGATGAAGCTGGTAAGGTCGTTGAAGAATGGACATCCTCCGACAAGCCGCATGACATCAGCGGAAAGCTGATTGCTGGTAAGACCTATACGCTCCACGAAGAGAATGCTCCGGATGGTTATGCGTATGCTGAAGATTTCACCTTTACGGTTGAAAAGGACGGCACAATTACAGTAGACGCAGCAAACAAGGATGAAAACGGCGTGATCATCATGAAGGATGATGTCACAAAGGTATCCATTGACAAGCGAGATATTACCGGTGAGAACGAAGTACCGGGAGCAACCCTCCAGGTTAAGGATGAAGCTGGTAAGGTCGTTGAAGAATGGACATCCTCCGACAAGCCGCATGACATCAGCGGAAAGCTGATTGCAGGTAAGACCTATACGCTCCACGAAGAGAACGCTCCGGATGGTTATGCGTATGCCGAAGATATCACCTTTACGGTTGAAAAGAACGGCACAATCACAGTAGATGCAGCAAACAAGGATGAAAACGATGTTATCATCATGAAGGATGATGTCACAAAGGTATCCATCAGCAAAAAGGCAATGACTGGTTCGGATGAACTGGCTGGTGCAGAGCTGAAACTGTACTATGTAACCCAGAACGATCAGGGCGAAGTTACACTGGAAGTGGATGCTTGGACATCTGGCACAGAAGCACACGTGATAGAAGGTGCACTGATTGCTGGCGGCACTTACAAACTGGTGGAAATCACCGCTCCGGATGGCTATCAGGTTGCAGAATCCATTACCTTTACCATTGACAAGACCGGCAAGGTTCTGGTAAATGGCGAAGATGTAAATGGTCAGGTAACTATGTATGATGCAGCGTTGGGTGATGTTGTCATCAGCAAGCGTGCAGTCAATGGCACGGAAGAACTCGAAGGTGCAAGCCTGAAGATTACCGATGCAGACGGCAAGACCGTTGCAGAATGGGTATCGGAACAGACACCAAAGACCATTCAGCTGGATGCTGGCACATATACCTTGACAGAAGAAACTGCTCCAGATGGTTACACGGTTGCAGAATCCATTGAATTTGTTGTGGATGCAGCAGGCAAGGTAACCGTAAACGGCGAAGATGTCAATGGTACGGTTCTCATGGAAGATGATACGACCAAGGTAACCATCAGCAAGAAGGACATCACTGGCGATAACGAAATCCCAGGAGCAACCCTCCAGATTAAGGATGAAAACGGTGATGTTGTAGACGAATGGACATCGACCGACCAGCCGCACGAAATCAACGGCAAGCTGATTGCAGGTAAGGAATATACGCTCCATGAAGAGCATGCTCCGGATGGATATGCATATTCTGAAGATGTGAAGTTTACCGTAGACAAGACCAACAAGGTAACCGAAGTTACCATGAAGGACGATGTCACAAAGGTATCCATCAGCAAGAAGACACTGACTGGTTCGGATGAACTGGCTGGTGCAGAACTGAAACTGTACGAAGTAACCGAAAACGAACAGGGCGAAACGGTAGAAACCGAAGTGGATGCTTGGACATCCGGCACAGAAGCTCACGTGATTAACGGCAAGCTGATTGCTGGCGGCAAGTATAAACTGGTAGAAATCACCGCTCCGGACGGCTATCAGGTTGCAGAAGCAGTGACATTCACCGTAAACAAGGACGGTACTCTGACAGAGGTAACCATGCATGACGCAGTCGAGGGCGAAATCGCCATCAGCAAGCAGTCTGTCAACAGCACGGAAGAACTCGAAGGTGCAAAACTCAAGATTACCGATGCAACTGGTAAGACCGTTGCAGAATGGGTATCAGAGAAGACACCGAAACTGGTTCAGCTCGATGCTGGCACTTACACTTTGACAGAAGAAACCGCTCCGGACGGCTATGTATTGGCAGAATCCATGACCTTTACCGTTGACAAGAACGGCAAGGTGACAGTAAAGAACGAAAACGGCGAAGATGTAGATGCTGGCGGCATTATCGTGATGAAAGATAATACCACCAAGGTATCCATCAGCAAGCAGGACATTACTGGCGACAAGGAAATTCCGGGAGCAAAGCTTCAGGTCAAGGATGAAACCGGTAAGGTCATCGAAGAATGGACTTCCACCGACAAGCCGCACGAAATCAACGAAAAGTTGGTTGCTGGCAAGACTTACACCCTCCACGAAGAAAATGCACCGGATGGCTATGCATATGCCGAAGATGTTGAATTTACTGTGGATGAAAAGGGCGAAGTTACAACTGTTGTCATGAAGGATGCGGCAACAGAAGTTTCCATCAGCAAGCAGGATATCACCGGAACGACAGAAGTAGAAGGGGCAACCCTCTCGATTCTGGACGAAAATGGCGAACAGGTTGCAAAGTGGATCTCCACCAAGAACGCTTATGTTCTGAAGGGTGTTCTGAACGCTGATACAACCTATACCCTGCACGAAGAAAACGCACCGGATGGTTATGCGTATGCAGAAGACATCACCTTTACCATTGACAAGACCGGCAAGGTTACCGTCAACGGCGAGGATGTCAATGGTCAGGTTGTCATGAAGGACGATGTGACCAAGGTAACCATCAGCAAGCAGTCTGTAACCGGCAGCGAAGAAGTTCCGGGTGCAACCCTCCAGATTCTGGACAAGAATGGCAAGGTTGTTGAAACATGGACTTCCGGCGACCAGCCGCACGAATTTACAGGCAAATTGATTGCAGGCGAAACCTACACGTTGCATGAAGAAAATGCACCGGAAGGCTACGCTTATGCAGAAGACATCACCTTTACAGTAGAAAAGAACGGCACTGTTACCGTAGATGGCAAGGATGTCAACGGTACAGTTGTCATGAAGGATGACGTTGCAAAGGTAACCATCAGCAAGCAGGATCTCACCAGTGGCGAAGAAGTTCCAGGTGCAACCCTCCAGATTCTGGATAAGGATGGAAAGGTTGTAGAAGAATGGACATCCACCGATCAGCCGCATACCGTACAGGAAAAGCTGACCGCAGGGGAAACTTACATTCTGAAGGAAACCAATGCACCGGATGGCTATGGCTATGCGGAAGAAATCTCCTTCACCGTAGAAAAGAGCGGTAAGATTACCGTAAACGGCGAAGATGTCAACGGTCAGGTTGTCATGAAGGACGATGTGACCAAGGTATCCATCAGCAAGAAGACCTTGACTGGTTCGGATGAACTGGCTGGGGCAGAACTGAAACTGTATGAAGTAACTGAAAATGCACTGGGCGAAACCACAGAAACCGAAGTGGATGCTTGGACATCCGGCACAGAAGCACATGTCATCAATGGCAAGCTGACTGCTGGCGGCAAGTATAAACTGGTAGAAGTGACCGCTCCGGATGGCTATCAGGTTGCAGAAGCAGTAACATTCACTGTAAACAAGGACGGCAGTCTGACAGAAGTTGTAATGCGTGACGCAGCCGAAGGCGAAATTGCCATCAGCAAGCAGGCAATCAACGGCACGGAAGAACTCGAAGGTGCAAGCCTCAAGATTACCGATGCAGCTGGCAAGACCGTTGCAGAATGGGTATCAGAGAAGACACCGAAACTGGTTCATCTGGATGCTGGCACTTACACTCTGACAGAAGAAACCGCTCCGAACGGTTATACCGTTGCAGAATCCATTACCTTTACCGTAGACGAAGCAGGCAAGGTTACTGTAAATGGCAACGATGCTGGCGGCGTGATTACGATGAAGGATGATACCACAAAGGTTTCCATCAGCAAGCAGGATTTGACTGGTTCTCAGGAAATCCCAGGTGCAACGCTCCAGATTCTGGATCAGAATGGCAGCGTGGTAGAAGAATGGGTATCTGGTACAGATGCACACTACATCGAAGCAAAACTGACCGCAGGCGAAACCTATACGTTGCATGAAGTTGGTGCACCGAATGGTTATGCATATGCAGAAGATGTTGTCTTTACCGTTGGTACAGACGGCAAGTTGCAGACGGTAACTATGCAGGATGACACCACAAAGGTATCCATCAGCAAGCAGGATCTGACCACTGGCGAAGAATTGCCAGGTGCACAGCTCTCCTTGTATGATGCAGATGGTCAGCTGGTTGAAAGCTGGGTATCCACCGATCAGCCGCATTATCTGGAAGGCGTTTTGACCGCTGGTGCAACCTACCGACTGGTAGAAATCACCGCTCCGGATGGCTATCTGACTGCGGAAGATGTGACCTTTACTGTCAGCGAAGATGGTTCTGTGGATGAAGTTGTGATGCAGGATGAAAAGACCCAGGCAGAAATCAGCAAGCAGGACATCAGCGGTAAGGAAATCGGCGGCGCACATCTGACGGTTACTTACACCGCAAAGGATGGCAAAACCTACACACTGGATTCTTGGGTATCCGAAGAAGGCAAGTCGCATACGATTACGGGCTTGCAGGTTGGTACGATTTATACTTTGCAGGAAAAACAGGCTCCGGATGGCTATGAACTGGCAGAATCCATTGACTTCCTGTTTGATGAAAACGGCGTTCTGAATCTGGTAACTTACCAGAAGGATGAGGCTGGAAACATCACTGAAACCGTATATACAGCGGTTGATCAGATTGTTATGGTAGACGTTGCAAAGACAACAACCGAAACCACTACAACGACCACCACGGAAACAACGACAACCACCACGGAAACCACAACCGAAACAACGACCACTGAAGCAGAAACGACCACATCTGGAACGACTGATTCGGGAACAACTACAACAACACAGCCGACAACAACGACAACAACTGAAACTACTACCACAACAACACAGCCGACAACAACGACAACAACTGAAACTACTACCACAACAGCACAGCCTACAACAACGACAACAACTGAAACCACCACAACAACACAGCCTACAACACAGCCTACAACCACAACTACAACTGAAACCACCACGACTACAACACAGCTGACAACGACAACCACAACCGCAGCAACCACTACAACAACAGCCGCAACAACTACCACAACCGCAGCAACCACTACAACAACAGTCGCAACAACTACCACCACTGCTACTACCACAACAACCACGGCAACAACTACCACCACCACTACTACCACAACAACCACGGCAACAACTACCACCACCGCTACAACCACAACAACTACGGCAACCACCACCACCGAAGAAACAACTACAACCACCGAGGAAGTAACCACCACAGAAGAAGTCACTACGACAGAAGAAGTGACTACAACTGAGGAAGTGACTACCACAGAAGAAGAAACGACCACCGAAGAAGTAACCACAGAAGAAACCACAACCGAAACCACCATTCCGGAACGGACGATTACCATTCATAAGATTGCTCCAGTTGCTGCATCTGCAACGCAGTCTGAAGATGGCATCTATACGATTCAGTATGACCCGCACGATATGGCTGGCGTAACCTTCGGCATCTATGATGCAGATGGAAATCTGGTAGAAACTGTGATTACAGACGAAAACGGCTATGCAGAAAGCAGCATCCTGAACGGCGATTATTACACTGTACAGGAAATGCAGACTGTCAGCGGCTATGTGATGAGCACAGAACCGTATGTCATCGACTTCACCACCAATGAAGGCGACACTGCAAACTTGGAAATCACAAACGATATCATTCGTTGCCAGATTCACCTCTCCAAGCAGTTGGAAGGCAATGCTGGTGATATTACCATGGTACAGTTTGGCTTGTATACCGCTCAGGACATTCCGCTCCTGGATGGTACAGTTGTTCCGAGTGACAGCTGCATCGGTATTGCCAATGCACAGGAAGACGGCACAATCTTGTTTGAAGATACGCTGCCGGCTGGTAACTATTATGTAAAGGAACTGGCAACCGCAGATGGCTATGTATTGTCGGATACCATTTATCCGGTAGAAGTCATTTATCCGGAAGACCAGACCATTGCAGATATTACCTTTGAAGTCAACAACGGTGATCCGATTATCAACTATCAGACAACTACCACAACAACGACTACCGAAGAAGTTACTGAAACACAACCAGAAGAAACGACTGTTACAACCGTAACAGAAACAACAGCCTCTACTGGTACAAGTGATGTACACGGTGGTACAGATTCTAAAACAACAACTTCTACCACAACAACGACTACTGATGACACAACTACAACGACCACAACAATAACGACCACCACAACCACCAAGAACAATTCTTCGTCTTCTTCGACCTCGAAGAAGACTACCGGCAAGACTTCTTCCAGCGGCAGCAGTAGCAGCAGCACGAAGACCACACCGAAGACAGCAGATGACCGGATGCTTCCGATTGTCATCACTGGCGGTGCAGCATTCCTGTTTGCAGCAGCAAGCAAGCCGAAGCGGAAGAAGAATCAGAAGGTGTAAACCGACTGACTGGAGAAATTCCGGAATTAGACAGCTTTGAGCGACAACTGGGAAAATAGACAGCAGAAAGACCGTTGGCAGAAATGCCAGCGGTCTTTTGTTTTTGGTATGCTTTTTGGGGTTCTTGTGAAAAGGATATTGACGAACATGCTGAAACTATGGTACAATAGACAAAATACAAAAGAAAAGTTCCTCGATTTTGGGGCAATTGTAGGAGAATAGAAAGGGTTGTTTTATGAAATTTCCATATAAAGGTATTTTTGCATTTTGCAGTGCGGTCTGTTTGTTTGCTGTTTCCATGCCGATTTCTACAGTGGCAGCATCTGCGGAAACTTCACCTCGAAAGGCCGTGCAGGCGGATTGCGTTTCTGACTTTGCGGATGCCGATTCCGAGGACGGGTATCTGCCCTTACAGGGAGCAGCTATCGCCTTTGAAAACAGCGATGGGGAACAGCCGCTGTATGGCAGTGCAGCAGAAACGGATACTGTACCGGAATCCTATGATTTGCGGGAGCAGGGTATTATCACTTCTGTAAAAGACCAGGGTTCTGATGGTATGTGCTGGGCGTTTGCAACGCTGGGGGCAGCAGAAAGCCATCTGCTGAAATACTATGAAACCGATTTGGATAATATCAATGATATGGACTTGTCCGAAGAGCAAGTTGGCTATTTTCTCTATACGCCCGACCCGCAGCCACTCAGCCCAACTTATGGCGATGCCATTATTCAGGCAAAAAAGGGAGCGTCCGGCGGAAACGCCCTGCATGCATCGTTTTTTCTCAGCACTGTCGGCATTCAGGAAGAAGCCTATTTGCCCTATCAGGGCTGTTCTGGTTTTCATTCGGAATATCAGCGGAAACAGGCTGCCTATCGAATGACTGGTTCAGAAACGATGCTCAGCGTGCAAACAAATAGCGAACGGGAAACGATTAAAAAACGCATGATGCAGAACGGCGGCATTTATGTTGCTTTTCATAGCAGTGGTGCAAATTATTATGACAACGGAACGACATATGCATATTATCAGAGCGATTCCAGTTATTATAATGCAAACCATGCGGTTTTACTGATTGGCTGGGACGATAACTATGCAAAGGAAAACTTTGACCCGAAGGAACAGCCAAAAAATAATGGTGCGTGGCTGGCAAAAAACAGCTGGGGCGATGGAAAGCTGGATGATGGCTATTTCTGGATTTCTTATGAAGATACCAGTCTGGGCGAGTATGCAAGCTTTACCTTTGAACCACGAGAAGATAGCGGAAATATTTATTATTATGACGGTGCAGGGTATAGCGTTGCGTATTCGTTTGATTCTGTGGCAAATGTTTTTCGGGCAGAAGAGGACGAAACGCTGTCCCGTGTGGGCTTTTATCAGACTAGTTATAATGGCAATAATCCAAAGTATCAGATTCAGGTTTATCGCCTGTCAGAAACAGCAACTGACCCGACCGATGGCGAACTGTTATTGGATACTACAGGGCATTCCGGCGGATTTGGTTATCAGGAAATTACCTTGCCGGAAACGGTTTCTTTGCAGAAGAATGAGCGATTTTCTGTGGTATTGTCGATGAAAATCAAGAAGAATCAAACCTGGCAAAATGGCTATCTGACCATTGAAGAAGATTTCGATGCTAATAATTATAGCATGCAGTTTTCTGCCCAGCCAGGACAGAGTTATATTTTGGATCAGGGTAGCACAGAATGGCTGGATGCCACACAGTTAACTGGGGAAAAGGGTGCGTTTCACAATGTGAATCTGCATGCAATCATGCTGCCGAAAGAACAAGAAATGGACACAGCACAGCTGCAAGCGATTGAAACTTGTGCGAAAGCAGCAAATGAAACCGATATTGCAGAAGTAGCAGCTACGATGTTAGAATTGTCGAAAGAAGAAACGATCCCGCAGGGGTTGTTGAATCGTGTTACTGCTGCATTAATGGGGCTGTTGGAAGAACAAGGAACGATTACTTATCCAGATTATGCATACCCACATGCAAAATGGGGCGATATCAATGAAGATGGCGTGGTAGATGTGGAAGATGCGGTTCTGGTGCTGACCACTTATGCAAAGAAAGCCGCTGGACGGGAAAATTCTTTGCGGTATTGGCAGCTGATTCAAGGGGATGTGAACGGAACTCTGGACGATTTGACAGTAGAGGATGCTGTGACGATTTTGACGTACTACGCAAAGAACGCAGCAGGGCAGGAAGCAACCTTTGCAGAGCGGCAAAATTCTGTGCCATAAAAATATCAGCAATCATGCAGCAACATCGCAAAATTGCACGCCGCAGGCGACTGCGGTCGAGCTGGCTCAGCTCGGCGGAGGGTGATTCCCCACAGTGTGGGGAAATGTCCCGAAGGGACAAAAGGGAAGGGCATCCTCTAAAATGGGGGACAAGCTGTCCCCCTTAACGAACGTATTGATGAGATGATATTGTAATCTAAGAGAAGCAGGGAAATTGCTGTTCTCCATTCTAAAAACAAAAAACTTCAAGCAAACTGCAATCTAAGAAAGATTCATAGGCAATTTGAACAACGCAACTCCGGCGAACAGCACAAAGGCAGACAGCGAAGCGATTCTGCCGAACCGTATGCAGATGGTTTTCCCAAGAATATTGACCAGCAATTACACGTCCTTATAAAAAATCATTTGCAAATGCATCCGAACTATGGTATAATAACAGTGTTATCCGTATAACCGTTTGAAAACCATAGAAAGGAAGTTTTAACCATGGGCTTTTTCACGAAAAAAACAGTGATGATCACCGGAGCAGGCAGAGCCGTTTTGAGTGACGGCAAGTGCGGTTCGATTGGCTACGGCATTGCAACTGCATTTGCAAAAGAGGGTGCAAACCTTGTCATTACTGGTAGAAACGTACAGAAGTTGAACGATGCAAAAGAAGAACTCGAACGTCTGTATGGCATTTCGGTATTGCCTGTACAGGCAGACGTGCACGCTGGTGCAGATAATGCAGCCGTTGTCAAGCAGGTCGTGGAACAGGCAATTGCTGCATTCGGAGCAATTCATGTGCTGATTAACAATGCACAGGCTTCCGCCTCTGGTGTGACCTTGGCAGACCATACCACAGAACAATTCGATCTGGCAATGTATTCCGGTCTGTATGCAACTTTCCACTATATGCAGGCTTGCTATCCTTATCTGAAAGAAACACAGGGTTCTGTCATTAACTTTGCGTCTGGAGCAGGACTGTTCGGAAACTATGGACAGTGTGCGTATGCTGCTGCAAAGGAAGGTATTCGTGGTTTGACCCGTGTTGCAGCAACAGAATGGGGACGGGATCATATCAATGTCAATATTGTTTGCCCGTTGGCATGGACGGCACAGCTGGAACAGTTCCAGAAAGCATATCCGGATGCATTTGAGAAAAATGTGAAGATGCCGCCGATGGGACATCTGGGCGATGCAGAGCAGGAAATTGGCCGTGTTTGTGTACAGCTGGCATCCCCAGATTTCAAGTATATGACTGGCGAAACCATTACGCTGGAGGGTGGATTAGGATTGCGTCCATAAGAAATTAGCAAAATTCATACAAAACACACAGGGGAATGCAACTGCGTTCCCCTATTTTTTGAAAAAAGAAGTGCGATAACTTGCAGAAAATTCGAGCGGCTACTTTCTTTTTTGCAAGATAGACGTTTTTCTTCTTAAAAAAAGAAAAAAAGAGAAAAAATGCTTGACTTTTTTTCTAGACTGTGATATACTATATAAGTCGCTTGAAGAAAACGACAAAGTTCATCAACGAGGTGTGGCTCAGTTTGGTAGAGCACTACGTTCGGGACGTAGGGGCCGCAGGTTCGAATCCTGTCACCTCGACCATATTTTTAAAAGCACGCTGGTTTTTATCAGCGTGCTTTTTCGTTTATAAGTCCATTTTTGAAACAAGAGGGGAATGAAAATCATGTTTGTGGAGAAAGATGTTTCTGAAAGAATCTTGTCGCTGTATGATGCGGAAGATTTGGAACTTTGTGAGGCATATGCTGTAGATGCTCATTTAGGGGAGAATCTGCCGGAATTTACAACCGTTTATCGGGCAGAACCAGAGCATTTCTGTTTCGTTATAAATCCCGATCGGATTGGTAGGAATTATTTCAAGCTTTATAACCATCGTTTTCCGGAGGAAGCAACGAAGATGGCGAGAATTTGCTTTTTCGATGCCAGTTATTGCAAAGAGGGGTCGCTTGGCAAAAAGACATTCTGGATTTTGAATCCGGAAGAGAAGCAGCAGTTGCTGCAAATCTTGCAGCGTCCTTGCGAAGCAGGGAATACCGTCTGGAAGAAGCTCATCGAAACATTTTGCTGGGAAGCAGACGAAGAGCGGATTCCACTCGATACACCCATACCAGATTATACAAAACTGGAAGGATAACCATGCCGCAGGCAAACTGCGGTCGAGCTGGCTCAGCTCGGCGGAGGGAGATTGTTAAGGGGGACAAGCTGTCCCCCTTAACGAACGTATTGATTAGACTGTATTGAAATCTAAGAAAAATAAGCAAGTTGCTGTTCGCCATTCTAAAAACAAGGAACATTCTAATAAACTGTAATCTAAGAAAGATTCATAAGCAATTCGGACAACGTAACCCACGGCGAACAGCACAAAGGCAGACAGCGAAGCGATTCTGCCGAACCGTACGCAATCGTTTTTTCTAAGAGCAACTGAAAAACGACCATTTTTTCAATCAAACGACAATTCTGCAAAACTCCGTGCTTGACACGATATAAAAAATGTGTTATAATCAATACAACCATATTTGTATGCAGGCAGAGAAAATTCCTGCAATGGTAGGGGGACTGGGTTATAGCCCAGCAGACGAAAACAAGCATTAAAGATACAATGGAGGCGGAATCCACATGGGTATTTTTTCAAGAATTGGCGATATTATGAAAGCAAATGTCAACGACCTCATCGACAAGGCAGAAGACCCGGAAAAGATGGTCAAGCAGATTATTCGGGATTTGCAGCAGGAAGTTGCAAAGTCTACACAGGCACTCGGCAAGGCAATGGCAAGCCAGCGGATTGCAGAACGGCAGTATAAGACTGCATTGCAGTCGTCTGCTGATTGGGAATCCAAAGCAAAGGCAGCCCTTGCAGCTGGTAATACGGAAATGGCAAAGAAAGCTCTGTCCTATAAAGTTAAGGCAGATAACGACGTTGCATCCTATCAGCAGATGTATGAAACCATTACCACACAGACCGATGCCATCCGGAATCAGGTTGAAACCTTAAAGGCAAAACTGGAAGAAGCAAAGAGCCGGCAGGCAATGCTGATTGCCCGTTCCCAGATGGCAAAGACCCAGAAGAATCTGGCACAGTCTATGGGCGGTATCAATACTTCTAGTTCTATGGATAAATTTAACCGCATGGAAGAAAAGATTATGCAGCAGGAAGCAGAAGCTGCTGCGTTTGCTGAAATCTCCGGCAATAGCAATGCAGACACCAAGAGCTTTGAACAGATGGAAGCAGATACCAAGGTGGATGCAGAATTGCAGCGTCTGATGGCAGAAATGGGCACTTCTACCAGTGATGCAGATTTGGATGCACAGCTTGCTGCATTGGAACAGGGAGGTTCATTATGAGCAAGGAAAAGGATTCTGTAAAGAAAGAACGGCTCAGTATGTTCTATAAAGTTGCACCAGTTGTCGGGGCATTGGTGCTTGCAATGCTGTCCGCTGTCTTTATCGTATGCCGGACACTGAGCAATCGCTCTCACCACGAAAAGTGGAAGGATTACGACGAATGCGGCATTTGAGCCGCATAAAAATACAACAAGGAAACAGGGGTGCTTCCGAATCGAAGTGCCCTTTTTCTGACTTTTTTAAAATAGAAAGCTGTCTATTTTTAGAATCAAGTCGATTGAATTAGTAGGATTGTTTTTCATATTTTTGCCATCATTGACAGAAACAAAAGATTTGTGTTATACTATTGATTGTGTGCATTCGATTTCAGAAGAAATCGAAACCACGCCTTTTCTCATTCATTCACCCAAACCCGTTTCAGAAAGGACGATGATTCCCGTATGTTGACAAAAGAAGCCATTTTAAAAAGACCAGAACTGCAACAGATTGTGCAGAAATACCGACACAACATTGAGCGAAGCGAACAGCTTGCTCTGCAATATCAGGAAAACTATCAGATTAACCCGTCTTTCTATGAACAGTACGATGTAAAATGCGGTCTGCGGGATGCAGACGGCAGAGGCGTTCTTGCCGGACTGACGGGGATTAGCAAGGTACAGGCAACCAAGTTGGAAAACGGTGTGCAAGTACCAGCAGAAGGGGAATTATTCTATCGGGGCTATTCCATTTCGGATTTGGTGAATGGATTCATTCAGCAGAACCGGTTTGGATTTGAAGAAATCATTTACTTGCTATTGACTGGAGAACTGCCGAAAGCAGACGAGTTGAAAGCCTTTCACGAACTGTTGGCAGACTATCAGAACTTGCCAGCTCATTTTAAAAGCAGCGTTATCATGCGGATGCCGAGCGATAACATCATGAACGGCATGGAAAAGTGTGTGCTGGCACTGCATTCCACCGACCCGAAACCGGATGACATCAGCATTCCGAATGTTATGCGGCAGTGTCTGGAACTGATTGCCCGTTTCCCATCGCTGGCAGTGTATAACTACCAGATGACGCAGTACTTCCACAAGGGCAGCAGCATGGTACTGCGGAAGCCAAAGCCGGATAAAACCATTGCAGAAAACCTGCTGACCATGATGCGGCCAGATGGCAAATATACGCAGCTGGAAGCACGGCTGTTGGATTTGGCGTTGGTGCTTCATGCAGAACACGGCGGCGGAAACAATTCTACTTTTACCATGCATGTGGTAACATCTTCGGGGACGGACACCTATTCTGCCATTTCGGCTTCTTTGGGTTCGCTAAAAGGGCCAAAGCACGGCGGTGCAAATCTGAAGGTCATGGAAATGTTCCAAGATTTGAAAGCCCATGTAACAGACTGGAACAATCGGGATGCGATTCGGTCATATTTGACCGGACTGCTGAATCGGGAGGGCTTCGACCACAGCGGTTTGATTTATGGGTTAGGGCATGCAGTTTATACCGTTTCTGACCCAAGAGCACGTATTTTGAAAAAGTTTGCAGAGATGCTTTCGAACGAAAAGCAGATGCATGATGAATTTCAGTTGTATCAGACTGTGGAGGAAATCGCAACAGAACTGCTGTTAGAACGCCGCAAGACAAACAAGGGCGTTTGTGCAAACGTTGATTTTTACAGCGGCTTTGTGTATGAGATGCTGGGCATTCCGATGGAACTGTATACGCCAATTTTTGCGATTGCAAGAATTGCAGGCTGGTCAGCACATCGGATTGAGGAACTGACCAACTCTAATAAAATCATCCGTCCGGCATATCGTCCGGTTGGATTAGAACGAACCTATGTGCCATTGGGAGAACGATAAATTTTTGTGGAATCGGAGGAAAAAATTATGCCATTTATGCAGTTGAAAACGAATGTTGCTGTTACAGAACAGCAGGAAACCTTGTTGAAAACCTCATTCGGCAGTGCCATCACTGCTATTCCGGGGAAATCAGAAACATGGCTGATGGTGGGAATTGAACCGCAGTACACCTTGTATTTTCAGGGCAGCGATGCACCAGCAGCTATGGTAGAAGTCAGCATTTTCGGTTCGGCTTCGGATGCAGCCTATGCAGATTTGACCGCTCGAATCTGTAAGATTGTAGCAGAAACGCTGCACATTGATGCAAGCCGAATTTATGTGAAGTATGCGGAAGTAGAGCACTGGGGTTGGAACGGCTCGAACTTTTAAAACAACATGTTTAAAAATGGACAGAAAAAAGTACCTTGTTTACGAAACAAGGTACTTTTTTGCATGCATAGAAAATAAAACGTCCATCTTTAGGAATTGAAAAAAAGCAGATGGATGTGCTATGATAAACAGGAAATGCAGAAAAAAAGGGGTTGAAACCTTGATCCAACAAGTACAAACAACAGCAGCAAATCCTGTAGAATCTGAACAAATTGATTTGCCGGAAGTAGTTTTACAGCCGCTGCCGATGAATGCAAAAGTAGCTGAACAGCACCACTTTGCACATGGTTTACTGGAAGAAATGCTATTCAAACGGGGCATTTTCAAGCCCTATTTCATGGGAGAAGGAAAACATGGAAAGCCGTTTTTGTTAGAACATCCGCAAATTCAGTTTAATATCAGCCACTGCAAAAATGCGGTGCTCTGTGGCATTGGCTCGAAACCGTTAGGCGTAGACGTGGAAACCATTCGACCGATGCGGGAACGTGTATTGCGTCGAGTTCTGACCGCTTCAGAGCAGCAGGAAATTTTACAGTCAGAATCACCAGAACTGTGTTTTTTGCGGTTTTGGACGCTGAAAGAAAGCTTTGTAAAGGCGTTGGGCGTTGGGATTTCCTATCCGATGCAGACGTTGGCATTTTCCCTGCGAGAGCCGCTTGCAACGAAAGGAATGCAGTGCCATGTACGGAAGGGAAGCGGTGAGATTCTCGTTCCGATGCAGGAATATGCCGCAGCCGGAGCAGGTGCAGGATACCGTTTCTTTCAAGGCATCTGGGAACAGAAGCAAGTCTTTTCCGTTTGTATTCCCAAGGCAGAATAACAGAAAAAGGGAGCAGAATGTGTCATTCTGCCCCCCTTCTTTTTTGGGAATATCCAAGAAAGAAATTAATCCATATCCTTGTAGGTGTCCCGATATTCATCTTCGGTGACATCTTCTTTTGCATCAAAAGCTTCCTTTGCTTCTTCGTCCGCTTCTTCCTCTTCGACTTTTCGGTCAATGGTTCGCAGAGCAAACAGAGCAGCGTAAGAATAAGCTGGCAGAACCAGTTCATTTTCCTTGCAGATACCGGAAGCAACATTGCTCAGAGCATAGTTCTTGAGAACATCCGAATGCAAGCTGAAATGCTGGGTTTGTTCGCTGCGGTTCAGAATCAGGATAACGCTTTCACCGCTGTTCCGATGGAATCGGGAGAATACCAGCAGTTCGTTTCCAGTCAGCAGGAATTCCAGTTCACCGTCCACAAAAACAGAACTGCTCTTGCGGAGAATGCCCAGTTCTCGAGTATATTCGAGAAGGTCTTCGTCCTCGTTGCCCCACGGGAAGCAGCGGCGGTTGAATGGGTCTTTCCAGCCCTGCAAGCCAACTTCATCCCCGTAGTAAATACTCGGAACGCCCGGCAGGAAGAATTGCAGCACCATAGCAGCCTTTAACAGCTGTTTGCCACGCTTATATTCTGCATCGGACAGCCAGTTTTCTGCCATCCAGTCTTTCGACTTGTCATCACAGTTCTGACCGCCAAAGCGGTTAATTGCCCGTTCGATGTCATGTGTGGAAACAAAGTTCATCAGAACATCAACGGTCTGCTTCGGGTAGTTTTCGAGAATGCCCATAATCCAATCTTGGAATGTGTTGGCATCCATGCCCTTGATATAGTTGATGATGGCTTCTCGGAACGGGTAGTTCATAACGCTGTCTAGCTGGTCGCCGAGCAGATACCGCCGCTTTACGCCGTAGCTTTCCTTGTTGGAGGCATCTTCCCAGACTTCGCCGATGACAATTTTTTCTTCGCCATTCTTCTTGACGCACTTCCGCAGAGCATCAAGGAAGCCGTCCGGCAGTTCGTCTGCAACGTCTAGACGGTAACCAGCTGCCCCGAGGGAAATCCAGTAATCCAGGACACCGCCATCGCCGCAGATATAATTCAGATAATCCGGATTGGTTTCAACGACATTCGGCAGGGTATCAATGCCCCACCATGCTTCATACTGGTGGTCACCAAAGAACGTATACCAGCTATAATACGGGCTATCTGTAGACTGCCAAGCACCAACGGTATCATACCGACCGAACTTGTTAAAATAAATGCTGTCTGCACCGGTGTGAGAGAAAACGCCGTCCAAGATAATAGAAATGCCATGCTTTTTTGCATCTTCGCAGAGCACCCGGAAATCTTCATTTGTACCGAGAAGCGGGTCAACATTCCGATAGTTGGCAGTATTATAGCGGTGGTTTTCGTGGGATTCAAAAATCGGGTTCAGATAAATGCAGGTAACACCGAGCTTTTCGAGGTAGTCGAGCTTGCTGCGGATACCCTCCAAATCGCCGCCGAAATAGTCATTGTTCCAAACGTGTCCGTTTGCATCCGGCTTGTAGTACGGTGTGCCATTCCAGTCGTCCCGCAGTACCCGGTCAGTCGGAACATTTTCATGCGGCTTTCCGCTCTTGCAGAATCGGTCAGGGAAAATCTGATACATGATACCGCCCTTGAGGAAGTTCGGCGTTTCATAGTGCTTTGCAAAGACGGTCAGCTGATACAATTCGCCGTGGTCGAGAGCTGCTTCGTGAGCAGTGCCACGCTTGATATAGTGCCGAACACCATTGCTGGTATAGGCAAAATAATAGTAATGCACACCGGCATATTTTGGGCTATAAGTGACGGTATAGCACTTGCAGCCGTCCTGTTCGCCGTTGGCATTCATCGGCAGAAAGCGTTCCTTAAAGCCAGTGCGGAATAATACCATAACTGGCGGAAAGTCTGGTGTTACGCCAGCCGGCAGATAGATGGTGAAATTGCAGTCAGAACGTCTGCGAATTGCACCGAATGGGAATTTATAGTGTAAATCCCAACTGTCATACATACATGGCATAGAAAAAAATCCTCCTTCAAATTTCAATCTGGAACGGGCTTTTTTAAAAAGAAAAACGTGGGAGAAAGCAGCAGCTGCCCGACCTCCCACGCTTTTGGACATTGGAAAAGAGAATTATAAAGGTTTACTTTACGCCCCAAATATCTCTTGCATATTCATTGACAGCACGGTCAGCAGAGAAGATGCCAGCACCAGCGATGTTGTGCAGGGACATTTTTGTCCACTTTTCAGTATCCTGATACAGTTCAGAGCTCTTCTTCTGAATTGCTGCATAGGAATCGAAGTCAGCCAGAACCATATACGGGTCAATGTTTTTCAGAGAATCGGCAACTTCTGCAAACTTGCAGCCGTTGATGCCAGCATACATCCGGTCGATACAGCTGTGAATGATCGGATTCTGTTCGTAGTATGCACCCGGATGGTAACCCTGTGCCTTGAGGGCATTGACTTCTTCCGTCTTCATACCAAAGATGAGGATGTTATCTGGGCCAACTGCGTCGCCGATTTCGATGTTTGCACCGTCCAGCGTACCCAGTGTAATTGCACCATTCAGCATCAGCTTCATGTTACCAGTACCGGAAGCTTCTGTACCAGCCAGAGAAATCTGTTCAGAAATATCACTTGCCGGCATCAGCAGTTCAGACAGGGTAACCTTGTAATCTTCCAGGAAGTAAACAGACAGCTTTTCGGAAATACGCGGATTCTTGCGGATTTCTTCAGACAGTGCCCAAATCATCTTGATAATCTGCTTTGCCAGATAGTAACCCGGAGCAGCCTTTGCAGCGAAGATGTAGGTCTTTGGAGCAAAGTCAGCGTTTGGATGATCCAGCAAGTACTGATACTGAGCCAGAATGTTCATGACATTCAGGTGCTGCCGCTTGTATTCGTGCAGACGCTTTACCTGTACGTCGAAGATGCTGTCCGTGTTCAGAAGGACACCGCTCTTCTGCTTAACATACTTTGCGAAGCGTTCCTTGTTTTCCTTCTTGATTTTCCGCAGCTGTTCCAGAACAGCCTTGTCATTTTCAAAGACATCGAGCTTTTTCAGTTCGCTGCCGTCTACCAAGAACTTGTTGCCAATCTTTTCCCGCAGCAGCTTGGTCAGACCCGGATTGGACTGATACAGCCATCTTCTGTAAGCAATACCATTGGTAACGTTCTTGAACTTGTTCGGGGTATCCAGATATTCATCATGGAAAACAGATTCCTTGATGATTTCGGAGTGCAGCTTAGAAACGCCGTTGACGCTGTGAGAAGCCATTACACACAGAGTTGCCATGTGAATCTGATTGTCCTTGATGATGGACATTCTGGTGGTCTTTGCACTGTCGCCGCCGTTGCGTTCCATCAGGCTTGCACAGTAACGGTTGTTGATTTCTACGATAATCTGGAAGATTCTCGGAATAATCTGCTTTACAAGGTTCACATCCCACTTTTCCAGAGCTTCTGCCATAACGGTGTGGTTGGTGTAAGCAAAGGTATTGGTAACGATGTGCCAAGCGTGATCCCAAGTATAACCGCAGTCATCCAACAGAACCCGCATCAGTTCCGGAATAGCAAGGGTCGGGTGGGTGTCGTTGATGTGGATGGCAACCTTTTCGTGCAGGTTATCCAGTGTGCCGTATACGCTCATGTGGTGGTTTACGATGTCACCGATGGCAGCAGCACTCAGGAAGTACTGCTGACGCAGACGCAGGGACTTGCCTTCGAGGTGGTTGTCGTTCGGATACAGAACCTTAGAAATTGCATTTGCCATGGAGTTCTGGCTCAATGCACTTGCATAGTTTCCTTCGTTGAAGGACTTCATATCAAAGCTTGGAGCTTTTGCCTGCCACAGACGCAGAGCAGAAACGCCTTCACTGCCGTAACCAGAAACATACAGGTCGTACGGAATTGCCAGTACGGTGTTGTAGTTGTGGTGAGAGAGGTAGTGATAGGAATCCTGCCAGTATTCCTGAATTTCGCCTTCAAAGTGTACTTCAATGGCTTCATCCGGCTTCGGGTCGAGCCATACAGAGCCGCCCGGCAGCCAGTTGTCCGGGAATTCAGTCTGCCAGCCGTCCTGGAGTTCCTGACGGAAGATACCGTATTCATAGCAGATGGAATGACCGGTTGCCGGAATGCCCTGTGTTGCCATTGCATCCAGATAGCAAGCAGCCAGTCTGCCCAGACCGCCGTTACCCAGACCAGCATCCGGTTCCTGTTCGTAAATCTGGTTGATGTTGATGTGATAGTCATTCAGAATGGAAGTCACATCGTCTACCAGTTCGAGGTTGTATAAAGTTGTCTTGAGGGAACGACCCATCAGGAATTCCATGGAAAGATAATAAACTTTCTTTCCGCCGATGGAATTGGTCTTGTTGACGAAGTGCTGCCGCATATGCTTCAGACGCTGTACCATCATTGCAGACAGAACCTGATAAATCTGGCTGTCGGAAGCTTCATCCGGGGAAACGCTGCAATCCAGCTGCAAACGGTCGATGAACTGCTGTTTCAGTTCCTCTTTTTGCGTGAGTTGTTTTTTCTCCATAAATTTTTTCTCCGTTCCTCGATGCATGAAAAAATGAATCCTAGTATTGCCGTGCGAGAGTTGCCGGCAGGGGAAGCGGCACCTGCATCGTTGATACCACTAATTATATTTATTATACTCTGTTTTTGGTGCATTTGCAATTGCTGTTTTCGCCAAACTTTTCCGACAGGAAGGGCAGAAAATACAGCAGGCATCAAAGAAAACGGATAAAAAGCCAACACATAAAATAAAAGTGTTGGTTTATTATCCCCGCAAATGCTTTTTTTATTGTAGCATGGAATTGTTTCGGGTACAAGTAAAATTCTGTAAATTCTCATGCGGATTTCCAAGATCAGTGGGGAATTCTGGAAAAAAGAAGACTCGGATAGAACCGGGAATTGTTGGGAAAACGGCGATTCCCGTGTGAAATCAACAGAATTTTTTGTATTTCTTGCACAAAATTGTCGAATTTTTTGGATTTCCAACTGTACTTTCTCGATAAAGAACGGAAAAAACCGATGAAAAAGTCTTGCAAAACGGTTACAAGTGTGCTATAATAAGGGCAGTACGGTACAGAAATGAACCATCTTTTCTGCCGTGGGGGACGGCAAGTTTTTATCAAAAACAATGCCGTTTTCTTTTGCAATGCAGGCGATCGGGACAGAGAGAAACCCAGAAGCTCGACAGGCTGTTTCCGACAACGGTAGGTTTTGCAGGACAATGCACCCTGTTGCAACGAATCCGGGCAAGTCTGCTTCCACGTTTTTCCCTGCATCGAACAACTGCATTGCCGACAGACCGGACGGCGTGTTTCGGCTGCCGTACAAGCGATGCAGCCATAGACTGCTGTATACGCACCTGAAGTGAATCAACAAAAGGAGTATACGTTATGTTCAAAAAACTTTCAGCAGTCGCTTGTTCCTGTATCACGGTTCTTCTGCTGCTGTTATCTCTGATTGGCGGTGCAGTACATACTGCGGCAGCAACCCTTGACGAGATGACATCTACTGCAATCTCCTGTATCATGTCCCATGAAGGTTCTTATGGCTCAGTCAACCGCAACGACTGCGGTGCCGTCAGCATCGGAAAGCTGCAATGGCACGCTGGTCGGGCACTGGGCTTACTCCAGAGCATTTGCTATAGTGCTCCGGACTTGTCCCAGTCCACTCTGGGCAGCACCCTTTACAATGAAATCCTGTCTTCTTCAAACTGGAATTACAGAACATTCACAGTTTCTGAGGGAAGTGCCGTTGCAACACTGCTGACAACGGATGCTGGTATTGCAGCACAGGACGCACTCGCTTATTCCGATGTACAGGGTTACATCGTTTCCGGTCAGAATAAAGGACTGGTGAGCGAAGGTGCATTGGTCATGTATGCCGATATTTACAACTTTGGCAGCGGCATCGCTTCCAGAATTGCTTCCCGTGCAGCCGGCTATGCTGGTTCTTACGGTGCAGTTTCTCTGGATGATATGTATCGTGCCGCAATGAATGACAGCTACAATTCGGACGCTGCGTTTGTACAGCGTACCAACATGGTTTATCAGAGCCTTCTGAGTATGAACATTGGTGACGGAGATACGGAAACCACCGCTCCAGTTACCGACCCAACCGACGAACCGACACAGGAAACAACTACTGTGGTTACTTCTGAATTTTCGGACAGCTATGCAGGCACTTATGTTGTCACTGCTTCCGCTCTGAACTTGAGAAGTAATCCGTCCACATCCGCTTCTGTTGTTGCAACCCTGCCGAAAAACGCAGTGGTTACTGTAACAATGGCAGATGGCAAGTGGGCAGCCGTAACGTATGAGGGCAAGGACGGTTATTGCTCCATGGATTACCTGACGGTAATGCCGGATGTGACAACCGTTCCGGAAGAAGAAACAACCACCACTACTACTGAAACCACAACCACAACGGAAGAAATGACAACCATTTCTGAAGAAATCACTACAACAGAAGAAACCACCACAACTACAGAAGCAATCACAATGGAAGAAACGACAACTGTAGAAACGGACGCAGAAGTAACAGAAACCGAAACTTCTGCAACCGAAGAAACTGTTACAACGACTACCGCAGCTGCAATTGATGACAACAAGAATCATGGCGTTGCTGCAACCCTGTATGGGGATGTCGATGGTGACGGCGAAGTTACTGCAATTGATGCTGTTCTTCTGCAAAAGCACATCAATGGCATGGTATTTTTATCCCATGAACAAATGGCAAATGCCGATTGTGTTGCAGATGGCGTGTTGGACGAAGCAGACGTTGCTGTTATTTTACAGCACCTGATTGGTCATTACACAGCACTGCCGATTTATTAATGCAAGCTCTCTTACAAAAATGATGAAAAAAAGACCTGTGCAGCCGGAACGAACCGGCGGCAAAGGTCTTTTTTCTTTTGCCGATTGAAGCAAAATTAAAGCAAAAAGCAGCTGAAATGCTGGATTTCTCAAAACGAAACAGTCGCAGGCGATGTGGAAAATTCGTTGAAAGCAGTCCGTATTTTGCAGAGGAATTCTTTAAAATGGGGAAAAAGCAAAATTCCCAGCACAGTTTGTGGAAAATCAACCATGCTGGGAATTCTATTTGTTTCGCATTGAAATTGAAAGAGAAAATGCTTACTTTCTTCTGTTGTTGTGCTTGGTCATTGGCTTGGAAGTTGCCTTTCTGTTGACCGTCTTTGCAGCAGCGGTTTTCGGTGCAGTTGTAGTAGTTGTGGTAGCGGTAGCAGCTTCCTTCTTTTCTTCTACAACCGGAGCAGCAGCCTTTGCAGTGGTTGCAGCAGCTTCCTTCTTTTCTTCTACGACCGGAGCGGTAGCCTTTGCAGGAGTAGTTGCAGTTTCCTTCTTTTCTTCAATAACCGGAGTAGCAGCAGCCTTGCAAGTGGTTTCTTTCTTGGTTTCAGCAGCAGTTGCCTTGCAGCAAGCCGGCTTCTTTTCTTCTGCCGGAGCAGCTTCCTTTTTCGGAGCTTCTGCCTTCTTTGGAGCTGGTACAGCAGCAAACAGCTTTGCAGCAGATTCCATGCATCCCTGTACAAATGCCTTTTCCTGTGCAACGGCTTCCGGCAGTGTGGTTTCTCTCCGCAGCAGTGCAAACAAGGTGCTGTGCGGCAGGGTAACTGCAGCGGTGTTATCACGATAATCATACGGCTGTACATTTAGTACCCCATCGGTTATTTCTGCATAGAAGATGCCACAGCCATCCTCGGTTACTTCAATCTGAATGGCAACGTGACCATTCAGACCGCTGACATTGGCGTTTGCCAATCCAGCTTTTGCTGCGTCAAACATTTCAAAAAACGTCATAAAAAAATCGTCCTTTCTGCATGACACCGCTCTTTTTTTGCGGTGTCGCTTGTCGGTTTGCAGGTTTGATTTCCCGATTGGAAATTCTGCTGCATATTGTTTATAGTATAGCAGAATTCTGGGGGAAAGTCAATGTAAATGCAGATAAACCGTGAAAAAAACGTGGAAACATTTATCTTGTGTCGAAAAAAGAACCCTGCTTTTGTGCATAATTACAGAAAAAGCGACAGAACCCGCCAAAAGTGTGCAGAAGATTGGATTTCTGAAAAAAATTGTAAAACCCCCTTGACAAATCCCGAAAAATCCGTTATACTTGTAAAGCAGTCTACCTTTACAGATAACGGAGGGCTGGACATGGCAAAAGATTTGCGAATCATTCTCTTATTGGATTGCTATGGGGCATTCTTGACCCCCCGACAGCAGGAAATGATGACGCATTATTACAGCGAAGACTTGTCGCTCGGCGAAATCGCTGCCTTGACGGGAACAACTCGGCAGGCTGTGCGGGATAGCGTAAAACGCAGCGAACAAGTGTTGAATGATATGGAAGAAAAGCTGCAGTTTGCAGAAAAACTCTGTGCACTGCGGCAAAATTATGCGGCAATTGCCCAGGCAGCGGAAACACTGGCAGCCAATCGTGCCGAACCTGCGGTACAGCATGCCTGTGCTGCGATTTGCAGCTGTGTGGAAGCGGGCTTAGAGCTGCTCTAAATGAAAAACGACAGCAGGGAGGGTTTCACCATGGCGTTTGAAGGATTGTCAGATAAGCTTGGAAACGTGTTCAAAAAACTGCGTTCGCACGGAAAGCTCACAGAAGCAGACGTAAAGGAAGCCATGCGGGAAGTCCGGATGGCACTGCTCGAAGCCGATGTCAGCTATAAAGTCGTAAAGGATTTTGTAGCAAAGGTTTCTGCCCGTGCGGTCGGAGAAGAAGTGTTAAACAGCCTGACTCCGGCACAGCAGGTTGTCAAGATTGTAAACGAAGAATTGTGTGCCCTGATGGGCAACAACAATGCACGCATCAATTTCCCGTCAAAGCCGCCGTGTGTGATTATGTTCTGCGGTTTGCAGGGTTCTGGTAAAACGACCCATGCAGCAAAGCTGGCAAAGATGCTGAAAAAAGAGGGACATTATCCGCTCCTCGTTGCGTGTGATATTTATCGTCCGGCTGCGATTCATCAGTTGCAGGTTGTTGGCGAACGGGCTGGCGTAAAAGTATTTGAAATGGGACAGATTTCCCCGATGATTATTGCAAAAGAAGCGATGAAGTTTGCAAAAGACCACGGGCATGACGTTGTCATTCTGGATACTGCCGGACGCTTGCACATCGATTTAGAGCTGATGGAAGAATTGAAGCAGCTGAAAGAACTCACCCATCCAGATGAAATCATGTTGGTTGTCGATGCGATGACCGGTCAGGATGCTGTCAATGTTGCAAAGGCATTTGATGATGCGTTGGGAATCGACAGCGTTTTGATGTCGAAGCTGGACTCTGACACCCGTGGCGGTGCAGCTTTGTCCGTTCTGGCAGTAACTGGTAAGCCGATTAAATACGTCGGCATGGGCGAAAAGCTGGATGATTTTGAACCGTTCCATCCGGAACGAATGGCATCCCGTATTCTGGGGATGGGCGATGTGCTGACGCTGATTGAAAAGGCAGAAAGCACCGTCAATGAAAAAGATGCCAGAAAACTGGCACAGAAACTCGAAGAAAATAAGTTCGATATGAATGACCTGCTGGATCAGCTGCGGCAGATTCAGAAAATGGGTTCACTCAAGTCGATTATTGGAATGCTGCCGGGTGTCGGCGATAAGATGAAAGATGTCGATTTGGATGACAGACAGTTTGTCCGAATCGAAGCAATGATTACTTCAATGACCAAGGCAGAACGGGCAAAGCCCTCCATCATCAATCCATCCCGCAAGCGGCGAATTGCAGCCGGCAGCGGTACAAAGGTGGAAGAAATCAATCGGCTGTTAAAGCAGTTCGAACAGATGCAGAAGATGATGAAACAGTTTGGCAGCAAGGGCGGAAAATTGGGTCGGCGTGCCAGAAAGCAGCTTGCCGGCATGAATCTGGAACAGCTCCAGAACAGTATTCCGGGTAACATTCCAGGCGTTCCGCCGGGGCTGATGCCGAAAAAATAACATGCATTCCCGCAGGTTAACTGCTGGAGATAGATTGCACGCTTTCGGAGCGTGTGCCAATAAAAAATTACAAGAGTAACATGGAGGAAACCAAAATGGCAGTAAAAATCAGACTGAGAAGAATGGGTGCAAAGAAGGCTCCTTTTTATCGTATCGTAGTAGCAGATGAACGGTACCCGAGAGATGGCAGATTCATCGAAGAAATCGGTTCTTATGACCCGACCAAGAATCCGGCAGCAGTTGTTGTTGACGCTGACAAGGTAAAGCAGTGGCTGGGTAACGGTGCACAGCCGACCGATTCTGTAAAGTGCATCCTGAAGAAGGAAGGCATTCTCTAAGAAGAATGGATGAGCCGGAACGGAATCGTCAGTGCTGACATCCGTTTTCCCTTTCTGAGAGAAGGAGGAGCATCATGCAGGAATTATTACGGACAATTGTAGCTGGTCTGGTAGAAGACCCGTCTGCAATTGCAATTACCGAAGACGCACCGAATGAAGAAGGCGTGATTGTATATCATCTGCACGTTGCGGCAGACGATATGGGTCGTGTCATCGGCAAGCAGGGCAGAATTGCCCGTGCGATTCGGATCATCATGCGTTCTGGTGCTGCAAAGAGCAATCAGAAAATTGCAGTTGAAATTGATTGAATCACCGCAGAACAGGCGTACCGGAAACGGCACGTCTGTTTTTGTAAGCAGAACTTTTTGAAAGGAGCGATTCCCTTATGAATCCGAAAAAGATTGGAATTACCATCGCCTCAGCCTTGTTCGTCCTGATTGGCGGCATTACCGGCGTGCAGTATTTGCAGGATTCGCCGGAAGAATCATCTTCATCTGATGCTCTGACTGCTTCCGGTTCGGAAACCACGGTTGCCGCAACCGAAACCTATCAGACCACCGCAGCGACCGAAACCACGACGGTTTCCATGCAGACAACAGCACCAGCACAGACGGAATCTGCTCCGGCAATGACACTGGTTTCGGATGCAAAAGGGGCATCCTATTATACATTCCGAACAGATGCATTATTGGAAAGCCATTATGAAAAGCATGGAATTGAAATGGGGTTTGACAGTGCAGCCGCCTATGAAGCGGCAGCGAATGCCGTCATTGCGAATCCGGAAGTTCTGCACAAGTATGAATCAGAGGACGGCGACGACGTGTATTATTTAGCCGATACCAATGAATTTGTGGTGGTTTCCGTGGACGGTTACCTGCGAACCTATTTTGAACCGTCCGCCGGCATGGCATATTATGAACGGCAGTAAGGAGAGAGAAACGCAGATGAAATCGTATTTAGAGATTGGAAAAATCGTCACCCTGCATGGGCTGCGTGGCGATGTAAAGGTACAGCCTTGGTGTGATGATGCGGAATTTCTATGTGAATTTCCGGTGTTATACTTGGGAAAAGAGAAGAAAGAAGTGGAAGTATCCCACGCTCGCCCACAAAAAAACATGGTGCTGCTGCATTTGGAAGGTTATGACACCCCAGAACAGGCAGAAACCCTCCGCAATCAAATTTTATACCTGAATCGGGAAGATGTCGAACTGGAAGAGGGAACGTATTTCATTCAGGATTTGATTGGTCTGGATGTTGTGGATGCAGACAATGGAACGGTTTATGGAACACTGAAAGATGTCCTGCAAACCGGAGCGAATGATGTCTATGTCGTACAGGCAGAGGGTGGAAAGGAACTTCTGATTCCAGCCATTCCGGATGTCATTGTAGAAACAAACATAGAAGAACACTGCATGAAAATTCGACCATTGGAGGGCTTATTAGATGCAAATTGACATTGCAACCCTGTTTCCGGAAATGTGTGATGCGGTTTTACAGGAGAGCATTCTCGGCAGAGCACAGAAAAGCGGTGCGATTTCCGTGCAGTGCTGGAACATTCGGGATTATACGCTGAACAAGCACAAGCGTGTGGATGATGTGCCATATGGCGGCGGACGAGGCATGGTCATGCAGGCAGACCCGATTTATCGCTGCTGGGAGGCAGTCTGTGCAGAACGAGAGTCCAAACCGCATTGTATTTATCTTTCTCCGAAAGGCAGCGTGTTCACGCAGCAGAAAGCGGTTGCATTATCGCAGCTGCCGCATTTATTTTTGCTTTGTGGGCATTATGAGGGAATTGATCAGCGAATTTTGGATACCATAATAGACGAGGAGATTTCCATCGGGGACTATGTGCTGACGGGCGGAGAGCTGCCAGCCTTGGTTCTGACAGATGCCGTTGCAAGAATGTGTGAAGGCGTGTTGCCGGATGCAGTCTGTTTTGAAGAGGAGAGCCATTATAACGGCTTGCTGGAATATCCGCAATATACCCGTCCAGAGGTCTGGCATGAGCAGGCTGTTCCGCCAGTTTTATTGTCCGGACACCACAAAAATATTGAAACTTGGCGGTTTGCTGCCAGCTTGCAGGAAACCAAAGAGAAACGTCCGGATCTTTATGCAAAGTATGTTGACAAAAAATAGAGAAAAACAGTTACCCCATTTTAACAAACTGTGAGTGAAAAAAATCAACAGTTTTTAATGTTGTGATTATACACAAAATGGGCTGGATTGTGCAACAGCGTTTGCGACAATGCATAGAATTTTTTTGGAAAAGCACCTTTTTTCGCAAATTGTGCGTTGACAGACCTGGGAAAATCCGCTATAATGAAAATAGTGAAAGGCACTGGCAGCCAAAAGCTGCAATGAAGTTGGGAAAGTAAATTTTCAATATATAAGATGGGAGAGTTTGTTTATGTACAGTAAAGATGTAATGGTACAGAATCAGGTTGGTCTGCATGCAAGACCGGCTACATTCTTTATTCAGAAGGCGAACGAATTCCGTTCCTCTATCTGGATCGAAAAGGAAGAACGTCGTGTAAATGCGAAGAGCCTGCTGGGCATTTTGTCCTTGGGAATCATTGGCGGTACACAGATCAAGATTATCGCTGATGGTGCAGATGAACAGGCTGCTGTAAATGCACTGGTAGAACTGGTAGAAAGCGGCTTTAGCGAAGAAACAAGATAACAGTATGTTGCCTTTTCACAATTGGTAAGCACAATCTGAATGAATCACGAGATTTCGTGAAAACTCACAGGAGAGAACACCCGAAAGGGCATTCGTTCTTCTGTGAGGTTTTTTATATGCTTTTTTGGGTGAGTGGGGGCGGTTACGAGCCAACTTGTCCGAACCGCACCATGTTTTCACAGAAAATCCCATACCCTTTGGTCGGGTCATCGACAAATACGTGTGTGACAGCACCGACGAGTTTTCCATTTTGCAGAATCGGGCTGCCGCTCATTCCCTGTACAATTCCGCCGGTTTCCTGTAACAGGGTAGGATCTGTGACAGAAAGCACCATGTTTTGTGTGCTGTCGCTGCCATTGTAATCGATTTCTTCAATTTCGATGGTATACGATGCGGGTTCTGTGCCGGAGATGGTGCAAAGAATGGTGGCTTCTCCGGGGACAACTTCCTGCTTGAACGCCATAGGAATCGCTTCCGTGTTCGGGGCTGGATTTTGATTCAGCATGCCAAATACGCCGCAGCGATTGTTACAGAGCAGCTTGCCGAATGGCTCGGCATCGTCTAAGAACTGCCCCTGTAACATCCCCGGCTTTCCGGCACTGCCCTTTTGAACGCCTTGAATCTGAACAGGGCAGGCTTCTCCCTCTGAGATGGGGATACATGTTCCGGTGTCCGTGTCGCAGATGGGATGCCCCAGTCCGCCAAATGCACCGCTTTCCGGCTCGTAGAACGTAAATGTGCCAACGCCAGCAGTGCTGTCCCGTACCCATAGCCCTGTTTCATACTGCTGGTCAGCGGTGGAATAGACGGGATGCACCGTCAAAGTCTGTTCTTTTCCCTCTCGTTGAATGGTAATCGAGAGCGGTTCGCTGCCAGCATTGCGAATGGAAGTTTGTACCTCCTCACTGCTGTTGACAGGAACAGTGTTGATGGCGTGAATCATATCGCCTTTTTGAAAGCCGGCATCTTCTGCCGGACAGCAAGTGCCATCGGTACTGGTGACGTTTCCAAATCCCACGACCATGACACCATCCATGTGCAGTTTAATGCCAAACGGCTGACCGCAGGGGATAAAGGATGGAGCTGTAATGGTTTGTACCGAAACGGTCTTAATTGGAACAATGCCGAATAGACATAGTGTATACTGTTCTTCGGTTGCAGCGGTGTTGGAAAAGGCAGCCTTAACTTGTTCTGGTTCAGATTCTGCGGTGATGTGCAGGGCGGTGGAGAGTGCCAGTGCAGAACCATTCCGGACATAATAGCTGTCCGGCAGCCGCCAGGCATAGTATCCGGCAGCTGCATAGACGGGAAGCACTGTCAGCAGCATTGCCGCAGCAAGGCGGCGAAACCATGTTTGCATAAAGAACCTTCTTTCTTCAAATCTAGAATGCAACCCTTGCATTCTGAGAATACTATGTACCGATTTGGGGCGATTATTGTAGGCAAATGACCGGGTAATTTGGATGGAACAATCCGGAAAATCGGCAGCTTGTCCAAATCTCTAAAATGATTGGAAAATGTAACAAGAATGTCGCAAATCCGTTCCATTTGTCTGCGAGAATCTGTAAAAAATGAAAAATCATAGAATTGTTATGAAAAACTCGTTGTCGATTTTGTGATATTTTATGGAATTCTCTCTTTTTTGACAAAAATCGACAACATCTTCTCTTGCAGAAATGTTGTAATTGTGTTAAAATGATACTAGTAGGTTGAGAAAAAGGGAGGAGACCCCAAAATGGACAGCAAAATCAAAGTCTTGATTGGTGATGATAGTGCGGAATACGGCATCGCATGTGCCAGCAGCCTGCGGGCAGCCGGTCTGTATGTCATCACCAGAAGAAAGGATGGACGGACACTCGTCGATGCGATTCAGCATGACGCACCGGATGTAGTCATCGTGGATGCGGTTTTACCGAATCTCGATGCGATGGAACTCATGCGGCGTGTCCGTTCCGGAACGGGCAAGCAACCCTATTTTATTGTAACATCAGCATATGATAGTGCATTTATAGAGAAACAGGCGATGGAGTCAGGTGCATCTTATTTTATGCTGAAGCCGTTCAATTTGGAGATGCTGGGACAGAGAATCATTCGGCTGGTACAGGGCGACCAGAAAGAACCAACCAAAGAGATAGAAGAAGATTTGGAGTTCGTTGTAACCGAAACGATTCATCAGCTGGGTGTCCCTGCACACATCAAAGGGTATCATTATCTGCGGGTAGCCATTTTGCTTTCGATTGACAATCAGGAATTGTTGGAGAGCGTTACAAAAATGCTCTATCCCGCAGTGGCAAAACATTTTGATACCACCTCGTCCCGTGTGGAGCGTGCAATTCGCCACGCCATTGAAATTGCATGGGATCGGGGCGACTTGGATACGTTAAATACTTTCTTCGGATATACGGTCAATACGGCAAAAGGCAAGCCGACCAACTCCGAATTTATTGCGTTGATTACGGATAAATTGCGGCTGCAATACCGCCGAAATAAACGGCGGTGGGCATAAGCGAATTTGGATTCCCTCCGGTTTTTGGAAAGCGGAACATCCAGATTCCAAAAGCCGCATAAATATATTTTATGCAGGAGGCTGAATCAATATGCAGTTTGAACAAAAAACACTTTCCGAAATCCAGTGGAATCCATTTGATATGATTGGAAAACAGTGGTACTTACTGACCGCCGGCGGTCTGTCCGATTATAACACCATGACCGCATCATGGGGCTTTATGGGTGAAATGTGGGGAAAGCCGTCTTTCCTCTGTGGTGTTCGGACGAATCGACATACCCTTCCGTTTATGGAGCAGAACGACTGTTTCAGTGTGTCATTTTTTGAGGAATCCCAGCGTGCAGCGTTGCAGTTTTGTGGCACGCATTCCGGCAGAGATTACGACAAGGCAAAGGAAACAGG
>OGGQ01000844.1_pt1 | contig 43183 bp, 41 predicted proteins | sample 1571191 | NCBI WGS metagenome assembly OGGQ01 (sample SAMEA2582061, study PRJEB24529) | metagenome | biome: Human gut stool | place: China | collected 2011
TGGAATACATTGACGGGACAAAGATTGAATCCAAAGCCAACAAGTATACTTTCGTCTGGCGAAAAACGGTTGAGCGGAACCGTGAACGTCTGATGAAGAAGATACATGTCCTGTTAGGACAGATAGACGATGTCATCGTTCAGGAGAACTCCTCGGAAAGCAATGAGGAAATAGAATTCACTCCGGCCATGCTGACCGAAATGGCGGGAGAATTGCGTCAGGCACTTGAACAGGTTCCTGAACCCTCCACGAAAGAGGAAAAGGCTGCGCTGAAAAAGAAACGCAAACAGCTCAAGGAGCTGGAAGAGCACAGGGACAAGCTGCAGGAATACGACAACCATCCGGACACGCTGCAGGACAGGAACTCCTATTCCAAAACAGACAATGACGCTACTTTCATGAGAATGAAGGAGGATGCCATGCGTAACGGCCAGACAAAGCCCGGTTACAACCTTCAGATCGGCACCGAGAACCAGTTCATTACCGATTTTGCACTCTTCCCGAACCCTACGGATACACTGACCATGATACCTTTCCTGCAATCCTTCTCAAGCAGATATGACAGGTTGGCCCATACGGTGGTTGCTGATTCCGGCTACGGTTCTGAGGAGAATTACCGCTTCATGTCAGAAAACGGTATGGAAGCCTACGTCAAGTACAACTACTTCCACATGGAGCAGCGGCCGAGGTTCAAACCGGATCCGTTCAAGGCGGAAAACTTCTACTACAATGAAGGACATGACTTTTGTATCTGCCCCATGGGACAGAAGATGCAAAGGATAGGGACCGGACATGTGAAAACTGCATCCGGATATGTCAGCGAAAATGCCAGATACAGAGCCGTCAGATGTGAAGGCTGTCCGCTAAGATGCCGATGTTTTAAGGCAAAGGGGAACAGAACGATAGAATTGAATCACAGACTCAGAAGATACAAGCAGAAAGCCAAAGAGCTGCTATGTTCCAAGGAAGGACTGAAACACAGAGGACAGAGATGTATAGAACCGGAAGCTGTGTTCGGACAAATAAAACACAATATGAATTACAAACGTTTCCGCCATTTTGGAAAGGATAAGGTCTTCATGGACTTTGCCTTCTTTGCCGTTGCCTTCAATATAAAAAAGATGTGTGCAAAAATGACAAAAGAAGGTATGAACTGGCTGATGAGACTGTTTTACGAGCTTACAACTGCTGTTACTAGATGCTGGGAACACATAAATCAAAGAAATCTTCGAAAGATCACAGCTTAAAGAAAATGAACCGAGTTGTATGGTAATGGATTAAAAAGAAGGTGCATCGTGCATTACGACACACCTCCTGGAATAGTTTCAAAACTACATGCAAGTGGTCAATATTCATAAGGGATCTTTAATTGTCTCTTATCATTCTTCCATTGCTCAAAATCAATAACCTTGATCATATCGTATTGTTTTTTGGCTTCCTTAAGTTGTTCTTTTGATTGATTAAACGCTTCTTGAGCAGCCATAACAATATCAGATTGTTCAATTAAACGTTGTTGCTTTTCTTCAATAAAAGAGGAACGTTCTGAAAAGTGATCGAAAAGAGCCTTATAACACTCTATCCTATAACGACGAACAGACTCTTTTGCCTCCGGTGCTACATTTTTGGGAGAGATCGTGAATAACCATCCGAAGATGTATTCCAAGGGCAAACAGACCATTTCTCTTTGTTTATTATCTGCGGCAATCATTGGTCTCAGCCCCATAGTTGGAGCCAAATCTTCATCCTCTTTTAGCTTTTGATACTGCGTTGGGTAATCGATCCCAAGCGCATCACAAATTGGTTTAATAGGTACAAACTTATTAGCGTTTTCGCTAATGATTACTAACTCTTGATTGTTAATTTTTGCGGCCACCGTGGATGCCACTTGGTTTTCTTGATTCATTTTTTAGATTTTAGTTACAAGTTTCTCTATGCTTTTTAATTCTTTATAAATTTGTTGTGCCCGATCATAAGCCTCCCTGTATTCTTTTTCTGCCTTTATCCAAGCATTTGTTTTATCGGATAAAATGTTACTAGCAACAACATGTTTATTCGCTAAATCCCAATAGGTAGAATTCACGTTCACTGACGAACACGAGCTTTTCTTCTCAACTTTTAGAGAAGAGTTGTTGGAAGACTTTTCTTTAGATTTATGGGGTTGAAAATTCCGAAATACAACCTTAAGCATGGCATACCTCCTTTCCGAAGACTTTAACTTCAAATTCCTGCCGGAAGTACTCAGTGAGACGTTCAAGGCTGTATGCCTTGGCATAGAGAACACGCTGACCGTACCGGGCACGGGCAACGAAGAAACGTTTATGATCTTTGATTTTCAGCCGTTTTACCAGTGGGTAATTCTCGGTAAAATACTGTACTAAGGCGTGTCGTGCCTCTGACGTTGTTGACGGTTTACTATACTTCAACCGAGAACAAATGTTACTGTGAGCGTAAGGCATACTCGTTGTATTTGTTCTAAATTGGCGGTAATTGCAATAAAAAACGGTTCCGCCTTTCCCGTTGCCTTACACTCACAGCGAGCAGTGGGCGCATTAACGCTCCACACGGGGGTACGAAACCGTATATTATCAAACGGGCATAAAAAATACCCGCTTAGATTTAGCGAGTCCCCTCGCTGTGATATGTAAGGCATCACAAACATACGAATATTTTTTATAACTATCTTCATAATCAAATATTTTTCTTTTTCAACAGGTCCGGTAATCCCGCAATATCACTCTTCCGTATCTTCTTGTAATCACCCGAAAACTCTATCCCGTACGAATAACGTGACAACGTGGCAATCATAAATTCCTTCACGATCTCCACGAATTTCTCCCTTGTGCCAACTTTACAGAGGTTATCAATTAAATACTCCTTCCCCACTGGCATCCGGTACAAGAAATCGTACACTTTTTCCCTGTATGTATTATCTGGGTTATCCATTAAAACGGTTTTTCTTCCTCGGTTATACTCCCTTTATCCGCCAGCTCAACGGGATCAATCGGTTTCGTCTGAATATAGATCATGTCTTTGGCCACGTTATCCTTATCCTTCCGCACGATTCGCCCCTGCGAATTTTGTAAGGCTTTAGGGTTAAACACGTAATTGTTATAAACACAGAACGCCTTCAATGCTTTCGTGAATTTGTTGGTAGTCCATTTTTGTGTCTTGGTCGCTTTCGTGAAATCATCCAAAGCCTCTTCCCTCACGATTTGCGTGTTCACGTTATTACCCGTCACGTCAAAATAAACCTCCGCCCAATCTTTAAATGCCGCCCCCATTTCCGATAACATTTTCCGCATGGTTACATTTTTCATGGGAGGATTTATCTTCCGGGGGGAGGGGATCGACAAGTAAAACCGCAAGCACTGGGCAAAAAAGTTCAAATCAGCGTTCCATTCATCATCATTATAATCATCAAACAAATTCTTCCCGAAATCATCCGCAATTTTCCGTGTCTGCCTGTAATTATTTCGTTCCGTCTTCTCGTGATAATAGTCAGAGAATACCGTGTATAATACCCGTGCTTCCGTTGAATCATCCGAATTCCGTAAAGGGAAATTTGAAGTGAAACAGAATTTCGGGGATTTCGTGAATGGAATCTCGTAAGACTTGTTATTCTTAGGATTCACGGTCATAACCCCCGTTATCGTGTCATAGAAAAACTCAAATGGCAAATACTGATCAGCGTCATCCACCAAAACGATGTCGGTGTATTCCGTCACCCGGTCGTAAATGTGCGGGTTCTTCGTGATCTCAGGATTTCGTCCCGGTAACGTGACAGACTTTTTGAACAGGTTCAACGAGGAATAACAGAACGATTTCCCGGATCGCCCGTGACTCTCTCCATCAGCCGATATTTTATTATCAATAGCGTACACCGCCCACGGTCTCGCCTTATTCTTGTACTGGTGCAATAAATACCCGATCGAAAACATTTTATTGATCAAGTGTTCTTTTTGCTCCTGAATCTCCTCCTCGTTTAATAATTCCCCGTCGATCGAGAACCGATGATCCGCTATATATTTCCTCTTGAACTCTTCATCTTTACAATCCAACCGTCCTTCCAATTCAGTTTGCCAATGTACCCTACTCGCGTTGATTAAGTAACAAAAGAACTTTGAATCGTAATTAAATATTTCTATATCGTACTGCCCCGTATCCTCGTTTCGTGTGATCTTGAATTGATCCGGCAATATCTTGAAATTGCGCTGGATCACTTTTTCCTCCCAGGCGAAACGATTCGAGTCCCCCGGACGTAATTCCCGAATCTCGCTTCCTGTTACCAGGATCGTTTTGTTCCGGAAAAACAAATACTGGGAGAACTGATCAAAATCAGTGAAATCTATATTCAATTTTGGCAACCCCTTTAAAGTGGCTTCGGAAAGCTGATTCGGTTTACGAACCACGTTCCGGAGAGGGATCGGCAAGTAACGATCCTTCAAAAAGTTCAACGTGAAATCCTTAATCTCTTCTGCCTGTACCTCCTTTACCATATTCTCGCTTACTCGAACAAAAATAGTCTCCCCTTTCGTGTTCTTGTATTCTATTTTCCCGAACCCGTTAGCGTGAAGGAAAAATAGAGCGTGTTCGTCATTCAAATAATACTTTATCCCTTCCTCTCTCGTCACCACGTCCCAGAATTGTAATGGCATGGCCACGTTCACGAGCTTTTTGAAATCCGAAATAGATGGATACAATTCCACGTAATCCCGCAAATCCTTCCGGGGTTTCCCCCGGTTGTCTTTAAATGTCGATAACGAATCCGGAAGCCAAATGAAACGAATGTCTAAAAATTTCATTCCTAAACGTAGCGACGCACGGATTCCCGTGGAGTCAATATCCGGAAGGATATACAATGTATTCACGCAAGCCATGATCTCTTTATACTGGCTCTCGGACAACACCGCAGTTTCAGAGTTAAGCCAAAGCGGATAGTAACCGAACCCGGCCACGTTCAACGAATCCCTATCCCCGGAACAAATTATCGCCTCCTCGATTTTCTCGATGTCTTTCGGTTTGTCATCCTCTTCCTGCCTTTTCAATTGCGCAGTCCTAGAGTCCTCGTACGCCTTTCTCAATTGTGCCAACCCGTTAATAAAATCCTTCGGCTTATTCCCAATATACCGGAACCTGTATTGCTTTTCGGGATTTAACGGTTGATACAACTTCTTCCATTCTCCATGATCAAAAAGGAATATCGGGTACGTTGATGTTGTTTTCGTGATCGTGGCTTTCCGGTTCTTCACGTAGGTAAAACTATTAAGCGAATACACGTTGTATTTTTTACAAACCTCACTTGTAACCTTGGGACCAAGAACCGCCAATTCCTCTTTAGATATTTCCGTTTTCACGTCAAACTCGTAACTTCCTTCTGATTCATCCGGAAGTGCATCCCGAATCTCAAGTTCCGGTTTATTCACTTCTGACTTGATCCCCCCAATCCCATACCGTCCCGCCAGGATCACGATGGCTTCCCGGAACGTCTTCCCCTCCTCCTTCATGCATACCCGAATCGCATTCCTGGGAACCTGATCATCCCCGAAATCTGTCACCAGCCAATTACCATCCTCCACTTGTTTCAATGACGCTGATGGAGTTCGTTCATCCCGAATTTTAAATCTTTTCTCCCGTGTCTCTAACGCTTGTCGAGCTTGCGGGTAATAATACAGGATAATATCCAATCCCCCGTTTGTTGCATCTAATATCGCTTGTTCTTCAACATACATAGTTACATTGTTACAATTATTTCTGTTATCCCCGATCTACTAAAACATGAACCGGTCCCTCTAAATTCGAGAATAAAAATTACTATCCAGCGGACAAATATTTTCATGATCGTGTATTTGTTGCTTCATAATTTTAAATTGCATCCGGCTAGGATTGCTTTTTTCAATCGTTTTCTTTGTTTAAGCCTGCCATAAGGTCTAAATTGTCCATCCTGCTTTCGATCAAGTGTAAAACATGCCTTCCCCAGCGAACCATCTCTCTTTTTTCCACGTTCATATCGAATGGGGTCACGGAAATCGCATCATCCGTGATTATTCTATCCCAAGATTCATTGACTTGAATTTGAATTTCATCGTGAATTTCGTTAAGGCGATCTCGCCAATCAGTTATATCTTCTTGTTTCATATTTCAAATAATCGTTTTTTTATTGATTTATTCGATATAAACTTGAACAACGAAATTGAATTCCAATATAAGTTGCCTAATCTGGAGTATATCGCATGGATTCTTACCGTACGGGATAAATATCGTTCGTTCTTTTGTCACGCAGCGAATACCCTTCTTCCGTAGACGATAGAGGATATTGTTTCTTCGCTTATATTTCTTTGAATCCATACGTTACAAATTGATGTTCATTAATATTAAGCGTCCAATGTGGTAGGAGATAAGTTCAACTCGTGCAATTTTCTCGCTAGAGCCGAGCAAAGTACTCTGGCCATGTTTACCTCGACGGCATTGCCGATAAATTTCTTTTGATTCGACTGGGACCCGATCAAGACATAATCCGTCGGGAATCCCATGATCCTTTTAAGTTCGGATATTTTCAGCATTCTCATTTTAATATCCACTATACCGTACAAGGCCATAAACTCTTTTATCTTGCGAGTCATAAGACTGTCGGTATAGTAAATTTCGATCGCTACCCACCCGGATTCTGTTACCACCAGGTAAGGCGGTCTTTTATCCATTCTTGCTATCAATGTAAAACAAGGCTTGTTTATTGACGCTCCGGCAGACTGAAACTGGGGATTCATCAGGTAGTGCCATTTTCGATTCGCAGTTATGGCCTGGGCCGGTTGTTCTATACTACTCCCGATGTTATTGAAATTAGTGTTCATGATCCACGGCAGACAATTCACCAGCGAATACTTCGGGTTAGTGGTGAGTGTTCCGAGGGGCTTATCCGTTCCTGCCGGACGGCTTTTCCCGAATTGTTGGTCAATAAACACGAGGCGCTGTTTCGGTATAGTCGTTAAAGCTGAGCAGGGTTGTCCTACTTCCGACAATTGTCCTCCACCCGTGTAATAGTTCATGAAGAAAGGAGAAACAAGCGACAAACGATCTTTGGTCGTGACTGTAGGGGCAGGACTATCAACAGAACGAACATTATCACCATTCCCGTAATAAGCCGCAAGAAAATCAGAGATGATTAAAGCATGATTGTCTTTACATTTAATCGTATGTGCCGGACCCTCCACGCTAATATTTTTGCTTTCGGGATGACCACTGAAATACTTGGAAAGGAAACTAACACGAGCCACGCCCAGACGATTCTGACAGGTTACGGCATGGCATGGTTCGTCAACACCGGGAGCTTGATATTTCCCCGTTCGGCTCATGGAGTTCCACTTTACCATAAACGCCTCTTTTCCACCAGCAACGAACTTGATAAGTCCGGCATATATACGCTCTAAAGTTTTTTCAGATAATGGTTTCTTCCGCTCGAAAATTGAAATACCTTCATCCGAGAAATCTAAAACGTCTTTGACTGGTTTCCATTTTTCCAAGTTCCCGGTAGGAACTTTAACGTGTGTCGGTTCAGGGAACACGATCGGTAATCCTTTCTTGGCAAAGATTCCAAAGAACCGCTTTCGGGTGGTGTAGGCTCCAAAATCGGCAGCGTTAAGAACCCGGTATTCAAAATCATACCCGTGTAATTTCACGTTGGTAACCCAGCGGGTATAATCATCGCCTTTATACATCGAGATCGGTTTACCATTTTCATCCATCGGCCCCCAGCTCATGAACTCTTCCACGTTCTCGATCTGGATATAATCCGGTTTTATCGCCTCGATATACCGGAACAAATGTTCAGCTAATGTCCGGCTATCCGCATCCCGGGGTTGCCCTCCTTTTGCCTTGGAGAAGTTCGTACATTCTAGTGAAGCCCAGAGAACCACGAAGGCCGAAGGATATAATTTTTCCATCCGATCTAGATGAGAAACAAGTGGAGATAACTCTAGCGTCCTAATATCTTCCGTGAAATGCTTCGCTTCCGGATGATTGGCAGCGTGAGAAGCGATAGCGTTCGCATCATGATTCACGCAAGCGATCACTTTAGCACATTTCTCGTTATTTACCCGAGCAGTTTCAACTCCCGTAGACGTACCTCCTGCACCACAGAATAAATCTATGTATAATAGTTTCATATCATTCTTTTTATTTCAGAACATATTTTCCTATACAACATCCGATAAGCTCGCCCCTTCACGGTCTCACAGATAACACCCCGGATGTATAAACGAGAAATAGCATCGCTATCTCTTTGAAATTCTTTCACCTTTTCTTTGTCAATGGCACACTTTCGCAATTGTCGTGACAAAGGAGGAGCCATACAACCAAATCTTATTTCCATAGGCTTTTGAATTTTGTGGGGAACCTCAATAGAGGTCCCTCACGGTTATCTATCAGAAAAGTGGTACAACAAAATCTCATAATTTCTCTTTTTAGGTTTTGGAACTTAGCCCGGAGGGAGGGAATCGAACCCTCATGAACCCGCTTCTGTTAGCAAAATTTCCGGCATAGCCCGGGTCCTCACATTTTACCGATCCACTCGGCTCCTCCTGATAACCGGGGGAAATCTCACGACTTGCCCCGGTCAAATCAATCAAAAACAAACAATCAAACCCCCAACTCCGCCGCCATCACCGCCAACGCCACAACATTCGTCACGGCGTGTCGCTCCTTCAACTTCTCCATCCTACTTTTCACCGTTGCAACAGACACGCACAACCGATCCGCCACCTCATTCATCGTCCGTCCCGCCATCACTTCCCGCAACGTGTCTACCTCATACCCCTTTAATCCCGCTCCCACTCCACAAAACTTTCCCCGTCCAGGACAATCCGTCCGACCACACGCTGAATTATACACGTCCGGGGTTACCTTCCCATCCACCATATCCGGATCACCATCAAGGCTCCCGAACTTGCAGAACAACCATTTCTTAAACCCGCTCTCGAACCCCACGATCCCAAACGAATCTCGGATAAAACGTTGTCCCTCCTTATCCATCAAATACTCGTCAAGAAAACGCCTTTTCTCTTTACTCGGCAATTCCTCGAATTGCATCCGTTGTCCCCCATGAATAACGTAAATCACGTTATCACTGGCAAAAATCTCCGTTCCTCTAAATATCCCCGCCGGAATATTGGAACATTCTCCAAAATTGTCTACATTTGTTCTCATAATCGTTAAGATTAAATCCCGCTGAAAGTTCCCCAACCCCAAGCGGGATTTTTTGTTTTATTTGCTTTCCAATTTGTCTAAATATTCCCTCATTAATACAATACACCCCTTAACGCAATACTGTCCTCCCGAATAAACGTATCTTGTTGCATTTGTTCGTACCACTTATAGTCATTCTTATTCGAACGACCTCTCGATTTGATTCTCATTAAACAATTCTCTTTTTCTGATTCAGTTAACACTTCTCCCTCCCAAGCATCTTTTAATTTTCCCGCTAACTCTAAAATTTTTTCAATGTCATAATTGACTTCTCCTTGCTTATGAATGCCTCTAAAAAACATAATTGCAATTTTATAAAGTTGATACTTCATCCTGCATATTCTCCACCCTTTCCTTCTCCTCCTTGGCGATAGCCACCGCTGCATCTAACACCGCCTTGTTCCTGCTTTTCCCGTTCATCGTGGCATAGATCGTCACGAAACTTATTCCTGTTTCCAAGTAAATACGTTTAGCGTATCCCCGTGGGAGCCATTTTTTAATCTTCTCTAAATCTTCATTTTTCATGGCTCACCTCCATTTTCATCAACTCCACGTCAATACAACTTAAGCAATAAATCGTATCATCAATATTTGTGTTAAACGACGTCAACCTACCATCAAATCTAAAACAATCCCCACGCCCGGCAAAGTGATTTATAACCTCATTACGTGTACGTATCATCCGTCTAATAACATCCGACACGAACTCCCTATCAGCATGAATATCCGCTAACAAAATACCTTCTTCTAAAATCTCATCTTTGTCTTTCATAATTTCATACTTTTTACTGTTGTTTTTATTGTTCGTTTCTATTAACTTGCTAAAAATTTGACAATGCAAATATATAGACTTTATTAGATTTTTCTAATAAATGTCTAATATAAATCTAAATTTAGAAGTATTATAAATAATGAATTTCAATCAAGAGGCTGTAATAAAACGAATTAAAGAAATTCAATCGAGCAAATTAATGAATCAAAAAGAATTTGCCGAGCTTATTCATGTAAATCAACCTGATTTATCAAGTTATTTATCAGGAAAAAAACCTTTCGGAATGACCTTGATAAATAGAATTTCATTAGAATTATCTATAAACAAAGAATGGCTACTTACCGGAGAAGGTGAAATGCTATTATCAAACAACCCGAAAATATATAACGAAGACAAATCAGACAACATTACTCTTAGCAGAGAGGTTTTTGACCTGATAAAAAATCAAGCAGAAGCAATCCTTTCACAACAAAAAACCATTGAAACTCTCGCTTCAAAAGTAAAGGATTCCACTGTCCCCCGGGAAGGAAATGCAATGAATGCCGATGCCGCCGGGTTTTCGGACAAATGAAACCAAAGTATTAATCAAATATATCGCAACATGAAAAAAGAAGACTTTTCTATTCAAATACCCGATATGAACGCAGAATTTATAGACGTTACTCCAACCGAATTTTCACTCTTTTCAACTCATCACATGGAAGAACCTTTATGGGTTTGCAATTCTATTGGAGTTGTACACCGGATTTACGCTATTAACACTTACCATGCAAGTGCTTCATTAGAAGGACTTGACTCTCATGTAGAAATTATTACCGCTTCAGTTTTTGAATCAAAAATAACAAACGCTGTGGCGAGAGAATTTATCATAGGAGGAGACATCGATAAAATTACATGCTACGAATATACAGGTATCGAAATAGGCACCATACTCAAAGAAGAACATCTAATAGATGCGTATTACGAATGGAAGAAAATTGAAGATGCAAATCCTGATTGAAGGATGAAATCAAGAAAATGAAGAAATAACATCCCCAGTATCTAAATACTTGATTATATATTCTACATTTTTAGCAATATAATATGAATCGTAAGATTGGTTTGTTTTTTTCAAATACTCAACATACATACGAAAAACACGTTCTCTACGACGAGCAGACAAACGAACTTTAATTTTATAAACGATCTTTCTCATAATGACATACCCATTAATCATAAACTTAAAACTACTGAAAACACCTAGAAGATAAAGGACAAAAAATATGAAACAGATCAATAATCTTAGAGGCTACGAGAACGAAATCCCCGTTAGCCCAACCTCAGAACCCGGAACAGGATCAACCCAGTATCCTACACCCCAAACATCGAGAGTACAATTATAACAAGATAACTAATAAAAAACATGAGCAATCCGAATACAAATAACCGTGTCCGCCTTTCCAACGAGGTTTTATTGAATTCAATATCTTTCCTCATTGCAGAGAGTTCCGCCGCAAGTAAATAATGATAGGGAGCCATGCCCCCTTGCCGTAAACAACCTTCAAGATTTATTTGAGCGGGAATGCGTCCAGCATATTTTATTTTATACGGTTTTGCTGATAGAAATAAGAAAACCAAAGAAGCGACGAAAAGTAGAGTGAAAATAACCTTGATTGTCAAACAAGCTGAATTTACAACAGACTCCATTGCAAATGAGAAAAAAGCAAACACAAATGCCATTACAGTATACGCCCGCTGGGAAAGAGTTGAAGACGATTTTATCGACTCATCAAGACTCCTGTTCCCTTGACTTATCAAATACTCGAAAGTTTGTTGATCCAAATTTTTCAATTCAGCTAACGAAAAATCATACACCGATTTCATAAGTTCATTTTTTAGTTTGTTACAAAAATACAAAAGATCAGACCAATAGAAAGGACAAGATAAAATATTAATTATAAGACAATTAATCCCGATTGACAAAAGGAATAAAACTGAAACAAAATTGCAAACAGAAAAAACAGAAACAAAATAATATATTAACCCCCAAACCATTACCATAAAAACGAGACTCCGATATTCTCCACGAATAGGAATAAAATACTGGATGCCAGCATCTTATTCCTATTTTATTTCTTTCTAAATTTACATTTTTAAGAATCAAGCCTACAACGTATCAATTCCTCCTTCTCGAAACCAACTTGGGATTATCTTATATGTACTTTATTCTCCGGGCTATAAACAAACGCTACCACGAGCATCTTTTCCACCGTGAAAGAATTACCATAACATAATTAACGACGCTTTCCCGAAAAAAAGAATAACGGATTAAACTCGTTGTCCTTTTTTTCGTAAATTAGCCACAAATAAAAACCGGAGTTTATGGAACAGGAGCGCCAAGAAGAGAACCAGAAACTGACAAAAAAAATCAGCCCGTATAAAATCATATACCCCATCATTATCGGGTTGGCCGTGGTCTCTTACATGTTATATAAAGAATTCGATCCCAAAGCATTTGACATGATCACCTTTACATGGAATACCGTATTCTGGTTATTCGTTGCCGTCCTGTGCATGGCCATCCGGGATTTAGGGTATATCATTCGAATCAAAATACTATCGGGGGGGAAACTGACCTGGATTCAGTCCATCCGGGTCATATTTCTCTGGGAATTCACCTCGGCCGTAACTCCCTCCGCTATCGGGGGAACCAGCCTAGCAATCCTTTTCGTGCATAAAGAAGGAATCGGGGTCGGGAAAAGTTCCGCCATGGTCATGGCAACCTCTTTTCTCGATGAATTGTATTTCATCATCATGTTCCCACTCATACTACTGTTTGTCAACCACCAGGCTCTATGGGAAATGCCGGATACCACGAAAGCCGTGGCCGACGGTTTGATTCTCGTGGCAGTTATTGGATATTGCGTGAAACTTGCCTACCTGCTCGTGTTAAGCTACGGGTTATTCATGAATCCGCGAGGGTTAAAATGGTTGATCATGAAATTATTCAAATGGCGTATTCTCCGGAAATGGCGTCATGATGCCAATGAAGCGGGAACCGATATTATCCGGAATTCCCATGAATTAAAAAGTATGCCGTTCTCCTTCTGGCTAAAAACATTCGGGGCCACCTTCTTCTCGTGGACAGCCCGTTACTGGGTGGTGAACGCCATTCTCGTGGCTTTTTGGTTCGGACGTTATGATTGGGCGCAACATTTTCTTATCTTTGCACGACAACTCGTCATGTGGATCATGATGCTGGTAAGCCCGACACCAGGTGGTAGCGGTTTCGCGGAATTCGTATTCTCCAAGTATCTCGGGGAATTTCTTCCGAGCGCCGGGGTTGCCATAGCGATGGCTATTTTATGGAGACTCATCAGCTATTACCCTTACCTGTTTATCGGGGCATTTATCGTACCGAAATGGATTGCCCGTAGTTTTGGCAAGACATCGAAGCAAACAAAAACGAACAATTAAAGATTTAACGCGTTAAGGAATAGAAATCATGGGACTATTTAAACAACCTGAATATCGCCGTTTCAACTTGAAGCCCCGCTACTGGGATCCGGAAGCCGAGGCCCGGAAAGAGCGGGAAAAACGCATCCGTGCGGAATTAGGCCTACCGGAAAACGGGGATGAATACATTCCCGACGTCAGAACCGGATTGCAAAAAGAATATGCCAAACGTAAAGGAGAACGTGCCGGATTGCGTCTCGGTTACTCAACCCGACTTTTTATGATTCTTATTATCATACTGATCGGGATCTTTTATCTGGCGACATACAAGATTGATCTTATCATGAAATTATTCTAAGGATTTCGGTATGGCAGACGTGATTCAATTATTACCCGACTCGGTAGCGAACCAGATTGCGGCAGGGGAGGTCGTACAACGTCCGGCATCCGTGGTGAAGGAATTGATGGAAAATGCCATTGATGCCGGGGCAACAAAAGTACAGGTTATCTTGAAAAATGCGGGCAAAGGATTCATCCAAGTCATTGACAACGGGAAAGGAATGTCCCCGAGAGACTCCCGCATGGCTTTTGAACGTCATGCCACGTCCAAAATATCCAACGCACAGGATTTGTTCAATATCCGTACGATGGGATTCCGCGGAGAAGCCCTTGCATCGATTGCATCCGTGGCAGAAGTGGAATTACGCACCAAACGGGAAGAGGACGAACTGGGGACCTACCTCTTCGTGGCCGATTCCGAATTAAAAAACCAAGAGAATATTAATTGTTCCCGGGGAACAAATATGCTGGTTAAAAACCTGTTCTACACGATTCCCGCCCGGCGGAAATTCCTGAAATCGGACACCACGGAACTCCGTAATATTACCACGGAATTCTTACGGGTAGCCCTCACCACCCCAAACATCGCATTCACGCTTGTCAACAACGGAAATGAAATATATAACCTGCCGGCATCCGGATTACGTCAGCGAATCGTAAACGCTTTCGGGAAAACGATTAATACCAAATTACTCCCCGTTAATTGTGAAACGGGTATCGTCACCATCAACGGTTTCGTGTGCATCCCCCAGCATGCCCGGAAAACTTACGGGGAACAGTATTTTTTCGTGAACAACCGATTCATGAAACATAACTTTTTCCACAAAGCAATCATGGAAGCCTATGCCGGACTGATTAGCGGGGATATGATTCCCTCGTATTTCCTGTACTTCACGGTGGATCCCTCTATTATTGATGTAAACATCCACCCGACAAAAACGGAAATCAAATTTCAGGACGAGAGCGCTATATTTCAAATCATACTGGCCAGTGTAAAAGAAGCATTAGGAAAATTCAACGTGACCCCGACAATCGACTTTGACACGGAAGACAAGGTTGATTTTACGGTTCCCGACTCACCGATTCTCCCGAAGGTTCCAAAGGTGAGTTATAATCCCCATTATAACCCGTTCAACTATTCCACCTCGATCTCGAAAGAAGATTCCGACTTCGAACAGCCGAGTGGTAACAGTTCCCGTCCCAATTTCGAACCCAGACACAAGGAACAAGTTCCCGCTAACTGGGATGTTCTCTTCGCCGGATTGGAAGATAAAACAGAAGAAATACAAACAGAAATCCCCGAAATGGCAGAAAAACAAGAAGATCACGAAGGAATTATCTCTTTCGTACAAATGAAAGGCAGATTTATTGTCACACCCGTCCATTCCGGATTGATGTTTATTGATCAGAAACGAGCACACGAACGAGTGCTATACGAGCGTTATCTAGAGACCTTGTCTCACCAACAAATCTGCGGACAAAAAAGTCTGTTTCCCGAAACGCTGGAACTTTCGGCTGAAGATTTCCTACTCGTGAAAGAGATTATGGACGATCTTGCCATGCTAGGCTTTGAACTCGGGGAGTTCGGAAAGAATTGCTATGCCATCTACGCCACCCCGTCCGATCTATCCACTTCCCGCGGAAAAGAAGTGCTTATCAGCCTTATTGAACATTACAAGAACACGGAAGGTTCAATCCGGGATAAAATGAGGGAACGCATAGCCCTCTCTCTCGCGAAGGCGGCATCGCTGGATTACAATGCCCCATTGGACAAGCAGGAAATGAGCGACTTGTTTGACAATCTGTTCGCCTGCCGACATCCCAATTACACGGCTGACGGCAAAACAATCATCCATATCCTTAAAAACGAGGATGTGACCCAATGGTTTAAATAAAAAACTATTTTTCTTTCAGGTAAGCCCGCAATGTCTTAGCCGTTTCGGGATCAGAAGGTCGTAACATATCCGAGTTGATAATACGTCCGTCCGGAGCGATCAAAATGAAACGGGGAACTCCGCGGATCATGTAAAAATCCATGAAAGAACGATCATTCCCCATGTATAATTGCACCTCTCCCTTGGGATTCTCTCGCACCCGCTTTTCCCAAACAGCCCGGTCACTATCACAAGAAACGGCCACGAACACAATATTATCATCTTCAAACTCTTTTTCCAGTTTCTCCCAAGCCAGATTTTCATAGCGACAAGGAACACCCCAAGTCGTCCACACGTTGATGAACAGGTATTTTCCTCTAAAATCTTCCAATTCGACAGCTTGCCCGGCAATATCCGTAAACATAAAATCAAAAGCAGGACTACCGGGAACAATTTTCGCACAACGATCATAAACCTCTTGAAACCGCTTCCGCAATACCGGATTCTTCACGTAGAAGTCATACACCCGCAATACATCATCAATATGCCCGTCAATTCCCACACCAAGCAAGTAAGCATAGGCATAATGATCAATCAGAAACTCCACCAATGTTTCGTTCGTCAAGTGATGAATCACGTAATCAAACTGCGCCATCACTTGCTTGTAGGCATCCAACTCCTTCATATGGTAAGTACTGATTAACGAAACTAAAGACGCCATCCCTTCTTGATATTCTTTGAGAACTAATAACTTCTCATCTTCCTTGATCAATTTTTTGATACAGGAAAGATAAGCGGTATCCGGCTGATAATCCATGTTACCCGTACTCCAAGCATGATACAAGGGATAATTTTCCAATGCTTTATAAGTAGAAAACTTGATCCGATTTCGTTCCATTTCAGTAAAAGCGGTATCGAATCCCATGGTATCCAAGTAATGAAACTGCTCTTGAATCAAATCTTTCAACTGACCTAAAAACTCCGGACCATCCAATTCGTAATCGAAAGACAAATTCTTCATGACCTGACTGTTCAAATAACGATTCTTGGGAGCGCCGTCTCCTTCAAAACGAATATTCCCTTTAGCATGATCCCCGTAAATATATATTCGTAATGTCATTCCGTCTTCAATAAACAAAGGAAGACGATCCTTTCCATATTTTAACGTTGCATATCCATGTTCGCCCTCTGTCAGCATCAATTTGGCATATCCTGAATCATCTACTTGAATATCCCATTCTTCCCCGTTAACCTCCAGCTCCGGCAGCATCCCCGAAGACCCGATAAGATTAAATTCCACGACTGTTTTCCGGGTATTACAACACCACATCAATAACATCAAGATCAATACTATGCCTCCAAGTTTTCCCATCATCTAACGCATAATGTTATAATTTGCTAAATTAACTATAAATTCTTTTAAATCGAGTCAATATCAAGATTTTAACTTTTTATTAACGTATTACACCTTGTTATTTAAATCAAGTCTAAATAGCTTTACACTCGCTTAAAATGATCAAAAATATGAACAACATGGATAAAAAACAGGCCCTGCATTATCATGCGATGGGACGTCCCGGAAAGATTGAAGTCGTTCCGACAAAACCACATAGTACACAATATGATCTTTCACTGGCCTATTCTCCGGGGGTTGCAGAACCTTGTCTGGAAATCCAGAAAAATCAAATTGATGCCTATAAATATACCGCCAAGAGCAATCTGGTAGCCGTGATTTCAAACGGGACAGCCGTACTCGGGCTAGGAGATATCGGAGCCTTGTCCGGTAAACCCGTCATGGAAGGAAAAGGATTATTGTTTAAAATATTCGCCGACATCGACGTGTTTGATATCGAGCTCGACACGAAAGACGTGGATAAATTCATCGAAACGGTTAAAATGATCTCCCCGACTTTCGGGGGAATAAACCTGGAAGACATTAAAGCTCCCGAATGTTTCGAAATCGAACGACGACTGAAAAAAGAACTGGATATTCCCGTGATGCACGACGACCAACACGGGACAGCCATTATTTCGGCCGCCGGGTTATTAAATGCCCTCGAACTCAACGGGAAAAAAATTGATACCATTCGTGTCGTGGTCAACGGTGCCGGAGCCGCAGCCATTTCCTGCGCCCGCCTTTATAAAGCATTGGGTGTGAAGAAAGAGAACATGATCATGTGCGACAGCAAAGGAGTCATCTACACGGGAAGAGCCGGACTCAACGCGGAAAAAGAAGAATTTGCCGTCGAGACCTCTGCCCGCACGCTAACCGAAGCACTCGTCGGTGCGGATATGTTTTTAGGCCTTTCTGTTGCCGACATCTTGAACGAAGAGATGATTCAAAGTATGGCCAAAGACCCGATCGTATTCGCCCTCGCCAACCCGAATCCGGAAATCAGCTATGAAAAAGCGATCCACAGCCGACCGGACATCATTTTTGCCACGGGACGCTCGGATTACCCAAACCAAATCAATAACGTACTCGGTTTCCCGTATATTTTCCGGGGAGCATTGGATGTACAAGCCCGGAGTATTAACGAGGAGATGAAACTTGCCGCCACTTACGCACTGGCTGAATTGACGAAAGAACCCGTTCCCGAAAACGTGAAAATGGCATACAATGACCCGTCCATCGCTTTCGGTCGGAATTACATCATTCCCAAACCTTTGGACACCCGTCTGATCAGTCGCATCGCCCCCGCCGTGGCAAAAGCCGCTATCGAATCGGGAGTTGCCCGTACGGAAATCGAGGACTGGGATGCCTATCGGGATCAACTGGAAAAACGTATGGGCCAAGACGAACGACTCATGCGCCGAATGACCCGTAAAGCCAAAACCAATCCCAAACGGATAGTGTTTGCGGAAGGAGCCGACATTAAAACCTTGATGGCCGTACAGGAAATCCTTTCGGAAAAGATCGCTCATCCCATACTCATCGGCAACAAAACCGAAATCGAAACTCTTCAAAAACAATATAAATTAGAGTTACCCGAACTGACCATTTTTGACCCGACAAAAGAGATCGACAAAATAGATCAATACACCCAAGCTTATTACGAAAAAAGACAAAGAAAAGGGATCATCCTAGAACAAGCCAAAGAATTGATGAAGAACCCGAATTTCATCGGTTTAATGATGGTTGAATCGGGAGAAGCAGATGGTTTCATCTCCGGCATTCACTCTAATTATCACGATGTGCTCCGGGCAGCCAAAGACATCATCGGTCTAAGAGCCTGTTGCAAATATGCCGTGGGGATGCACATCGTGACCAATAAAAAAGGTACTTATTTCCTAGCCGACACGACGGTTAACAGCCACCCGTCAGCCGACACGCTGGAGTGCGTGACCGTCCTCACCTACGAGGCAGTAAAACAATTCAACGTGGAACCGGTTGTCGCCCTCACCTCATACTCCAATTTCGGGGAATACCGCTTAGGTAGCCCAGCACAGATACAAGAGGCTGTTGACACGCTTCATCGTAAATATCCCGAAATTCTAGTCGACGGAGAGATGTCCGCATCCATCGCATTCAACACCGAATTGCGACAAGCACGTTTCCCATTCTCCCCTCTGGCAAACAAAGATGTGAATACAATCATTTTCCCAAATCTCAGTTCCGGAAGTATTGCCTTGGGCATATTGCAAGAATTAGGAAACAACGAAATCATCGGTCCCGTTCTACTCGGTTTAAACAAACCGGTACACATTTTGCAAATGGGATGCAGCGTGAGAGATATTGTTTACATGACCACCTTGGCCGTGACTGACGCACAGAAGGAAATGCCGGTGGATATGTGCCGAATCTGACGATTTTAGATGTTAGATTTACGATTTATGATTCTAGTTTTTGCAATCATAAATCGTAAATCTAAAATTGTAAATTATTTTACCGGAATCTTCTCTACCCTTCTCTGGTGACGACCGCCTTCAAAATCCGTTGACAAGAAAACATCTACCACATTTTGAGCCTCTTCGTAAGCGATGAAACGAGCAGGTAATCCCACCACGTTCGCATCATTATGCTGACGGGCCAAAGCGGCAAGTTCCATATTCCAACACAAAGCACAACGAATGCCCTGATGCTTGTTGGCTGTCATAGAAATCCCGTTACCGCTTCCGCAAATAGCAATTCCTTTTTCATACTCGCCCGACTCAACGGCTGCTGCCATCGGATGAGCCGTATCCGGATAATCCATACTCTCGGCAGAATAAGCGCCGAAATCCTTTACCTCATGACCTTTTTCCCGAAGATATTTTACCAACCGTTCCTTATACTCGTAACCGGCATGGTCACATGCTATCGCTATTTTCATTTTATTCAAATTAGAATTCTTCAAACAATTTTGATTATACTTTACTATTTACAAAGGTAACACAATTGTCTATTATAAGAATAATTCCAACAAAAATTATCCCCCAAAACACCCACAACCATTTCGTAGACACAACCAAACTCTTAGAGGCAATTAAGCGATCTATCCGAAGTTCTCGTTTCATAAAATGCCGAATAGTACTGTATTTCGGATGGATTATATTTCCTACACGCCAACTGCTTTCCCACAAGACAAACACAAGTAGACAAAACAAAGCTAACATCGACAACCATCCGAAAATTTCTTTCATCGAAACCATCATTGCCTGCTGTTGCACCATCCCATAAAGTTGAGGCAACGGGACACACACCGCTATTGGATTTACTTCATCCAATTCCGCACCTAACAACAAAGCGTTCCTCTTCATCACAACAGCTAATATCCGCCCCAAAACAGCATTTCCAATCACCCCTCCCAACACGGCACTGACAAAAGTATGCGTGGTCACCGCATGAAAAAATATCCTAAAAGGGACACTGCCCGATATGGAAGTCAAAAAACAGATCGCCACGATAACATACCCCATTCCCCGGAAAAAAACAGGCAAATACAAGGCCTCCTTCGGTAGATCATAATCCAGATAAAAATAAAACACAAGTAAATAAACAATAATACAGGAGAAAGCAAAAGTCAACATTCGCCTATACCCCCACCGACGCAAAGCAAACATATAGTAAGTAAAGATACTTCCTGCAACAATTCCCAACAACACGATCCAATTCATAGATACCACATGCAAAGCATCAAAACCCAAAATCCTCTCCATATAAATGTGTTCCAACACATGCTGTGGTGCCCAAAAAAAGTCAATCAAGACATACAATAAAAATGTTAACCACACGGGACGATATGTCCATATTGAAAGATCAATATAGGGATGCCGTATCACTAAAGCCCGGGCAATATTGAACAATAAAGCGGCCACCGCGATCAAACTCCCCATTCGGATATAGGGAGAAGCAAACCAATCATAATGCTCCCCGTAAACACCGACAAACGTCATTGCCAACACGGAAATAGCCCACAGTACCGCCCCCAACCAATCAATTCCATATAACGGCAAATAAGGCATAAACCGTTTGTCCTGAAAAGCCACCAGTACAAAAAGAATTACCGCAAGTAATAGTCCGATCACGAACCAATACACATACTCCCAGTTAATCCAAGTTGCAACATGCACTGTCGTAAGTCCCGAAAATTGAATACAGGCATTTACCATTAAAAAAATATAGCAAAAAAAAACAGCCATATCCCGTTTGGGCGTCAGCCAAAGCTGTATTGAAGAATTACACTCGAAAGTTCCCCACATACGAAAGAAACCCGCCACGAAACTTGCTAACACCAAAACGACCACATTCCCCGTACTCACACAAATCAAGCTGCATCCCACACAAATCGTCGCACAAATTAACAACGCCACCCGGGAAGTAAAACGAAATTTCAAACGGAACATTATAGCAAACGAGAGTGCCATGCTGACTAACGAAGCATATCCCGCCATCATAATATCCTCCATTTTCAAAGCTAACGCTCCACTCATCTGGCTGACTACCGCTAAATTCACTCCTCCGGAAAACTGAAAAACGACAGCAATACAAATCATGATCCATGGCCGCCATTTCTCCGGAATGAAATCACGCATGGCCCCGATGGAAAATCTCTCTTGATTATGCATAAATTAATAACATATCGTACATTCAACATTCATTCCGGCTCGCAGAAGTCGAACAGCCTCAGGATCATTTTCATCGGAGAACTCGATCTTCACCGGAACACGTTGTTCCACTTTCACAAAATTTCCGGCAGAATTATCTTGCGGCAGCAAAGAAAGCGAAGCCCCCGTTGCCTGCGATACCGAACAAACCTTCCCCTTAAAAATAACATTCGGAACGGCATCCACTTCAATTTCCACCGTACACCCGGGAATGATATGCCGCAACTGCGTCTCTTTGTAATTTGCCACAATCCATTTATCCTGCTCATTTATTAAATGCAACAAAGTCTGCCCGGCTTGCACGAGTTGCCCCTCTTGAATATTCTTTCTTCCCGTGATTCCGTCACAAGGGGCAACGATTACCGTATACGAAAGATTAATCCGGGCAAGAGCAAGAGCAGCCTCGGCCACCTTGATTCCCGCCTCCGTTTGTCCCAAACGTTGAGACTGTTCCAACGTAACCAAAGAAGCTGACTTTTTTTGGCAAGACAACAATTCATACCTGGCTTTAGCTGCCAAGTAAGTAGTTTCCACACGATCATACTGCTGGCGAGTCACGGCTTTCTGTGCAAATAGATTCCGATAACGAAGATAATCCCGTTCGGCATTATCCAACAATACCTTTGCCTCTTGAAGACCTGCAACAGAAACAGCTACATTATTCCTAGTCGTGCTCACCCCTGTCGTCATCACGTGTTTACCCGTAATGGCATTTTGATAATCCGCTTCCGCCTGTGCCACCCGAAGTACAAATTCCGCATCTTCAATCACGGCAAGCGTATCACCTTTACGTACCTGCTGGTACTCGTCGAAATATACCTTTTTTATAAATCCTTGCACCCGGCTATTCACGGGAACAATATGTTGACGGACTTGAGCATTATCCGTATACTCCACCTTACCAAAATGAAAAAAATGAGTACACACGCCAATAAAAGTAATCAATACAACAATAACAACAATTGCGTTAGAAATCGCTTTTCTCGTTTTTCTATTCATGACATTATTTTTAAAGGGTTCCCGAAATATAAAGAAGTTTATAGTAATGAAAAATAATATTGACGCATGCATTTACCAATTGTTGCTCCGCGGACAATTTCGCCACACTCGCGTCTAACATATCGGCAATTAACGCCACGCCATTTTTATATCGATTATATACGACAGCATAATTCTGACGAGCAAGTTCCACGTTTTTCATTTGCACGTGTAATTGTTCATGAGCCTCCGCATATCTAATATAATCAGCCCGTACAGCTAAATCGGTCTGCTCTTTTATATCCTCATACTGCTGCATCGCCCGTCGGGTCTCCAGTTTACTACGTTTTACGGATTTATTCGATTTATACAAGGAAGAAAGATTATACTTCACACCTACTCCCGCATACCAATAATTAAAGTTTTTATCCATCGGGGGAACCTCTATCGTAATCGGACCATCAAAATGATTGTTCGCGAAAAAAGCAATCTGGGGAAGTAACTCCGATTTTGTCACTTGTTCCTGCTGCCGATTCATTTCCACGACTAACGAGGTCTGTCGAAGAGATAAAGCATAACGTAACGCTTGGTCTCTCCAATGCGACATTCCCTCCAAGGGCATGGAACGTGACACAAGAGATGTATCGGGTCGCAACCGGGTATCCTCGGGCAATCCCAACATCGTCACTAAATTACGGTTAAGAATCGCCACCGCATTACCAATCCGGGTTTGCTGAAGTTCCAAATTTGATAATTGAAGCTCGTAACGTGTAATATCGTTTTCCAAAGAAACTCCTTCGGTATATCGAGCTTTTATATCCGCCAGAATTTGCCGGGTCAATACAATGTTCTGTTCGTAAACACGAGCCAAATTTTTTTGTTTAAAAAGATCAAGATAATAGCCCACCAACATAAAACGTAACTTATCACGTTCGCTTTCTAAAGAAAGAGCTGCCATTTTTTCCTGCAATCGATTTATCTCAATCCGACTATTCACGACTCCACCGGCATAGATTATCTGAGAAACCTCTAGAGCAAAATTGTTCCCGAAATGAGGAATCGGAGCATTCATAGAATTGCTGAAATCACGATCCAACAACACCCCGTCACCTAAAAAAGAAAGTGATATCGAGGCATTTATATCCGGCAAACGGGAATTTTTAGCCATCTTAACAGATTGTACGGCTTCCTCCATCATCGTTACAAACGGCTGCAACGTCTTTGAATTACGGTCGGCAAGAGAAAACATTTCTTCGACAGTAATACCCCTTTCCCCCGCATTTTGGGCATACACACCCCTACAGCATAACGACACATAAAGTATCGTTATGAACAGAAATAATTTGTTCATACGTATTATTTATGAATTACAAAAAAATGATAAAATAGAAGTTAATAGGAACTAAATACAACGATTAGGCACTCTCCATTCACCTTTCCAGCGTTGAAAGAAAGTTAGTAGACTTAACACACACACGCATGAGTGACAATATGTATACCTTTTACGTTGCATTAAACGAAATTCTTACTTTTAGCGGGGACAAAAGTACAAAAAAGAAAACAAAGTTGTAACCCAGACAGAGTCTATTACCACAAAAAAAGCGTCCCCGACAATAGGAACGCTTGATTTTTATCACATTACAAAATCAAAGAATCAATTTATATCCTTTTCCGTGAACATTGATAATTTCCACTGACGGGTCTTTCTTCAAATGTTTACGCAACTTCGTGATATAAACATCCATGCTTCTGGCATTAAAATAATTGTCATCAGCCCAGATATTCTTCAAAGCGTAATTTCTTTCCAATACTTTGTTTACATTCAAGCACAACAGACGAAGTAACTCAGACTCTTTCGTGGTCAATTTTTGTTCTTCTTCCCCATCAAACAAGGTCTGTTTCTTAGAATTGAATGTCAATTTACCAATTTTGAAGATCTCTTGTTCATCTTCCGGCTTCAACCCGGTTGATCTTCTCAAGACAGCCTCGATACGCAGCAACAACTCTTCCATACTGAAAGGTTTACTCATATAATCGTCGGCTCCCAATTTGAATCCTTCCAACACATCTTCTTTCATCGACTTAGCCGTCAAGAAAATAATCGGAATTTCGCTATTGATCTGTCTAACTTCTTTCGCAAGCGTAAAACCATCTTTTTTAGGCATCATCACGTCGAAAATGCAAATGTCAAACGGTTCGTTCAAAAACCTTTCATATGCAATCTCTCCATCCTCACATAAAACGGTCTCAAAACCTTTAGCTCTCAAATATTCTTTAAGAAGCATACCCAAGTTGGTATCATCCTCTGCCAATAAAATTTTAATTTTCTCATCCATAGCTATGTTGTTTTAAATAATTCCTATTTTTTAATTCTCTGTAAAAATATACGAATTTAGAAAAATAAGGTTCTCTTTATTTTTTGTTTTTTTACGGTTAAAGGTAATATGATGTCAAAACAGCTCCCCTTATCAAGAGAACTTTCCACGTCTATTCTTCCACCATGAGCCTCAACGATTTTCTTCACATATGATAGTCCCAAGCCAAATCCTTTCACGTCATGCAAATTTCCCGTGGACACACGATAGAATCTTTCAAAGATCAACTTCTGATCTTTTTTAGCAATTCCTATGCCATTATCAATGACACTTATTATAATTTCTTTATCTTTATTACGAGTATAAATGGTAATTTCCGGTGGTTTTACACAATATTTTATCGCATTATCCACGAGATTGGAAATCACGTTTGTCACATGCACCTCATCCGCAAGCACTTCATCTTGATCTGCCTCAAGATAAGCAGAGAACTTACCCCCTTTATCCTCCACACGTAAGCTAAATTTAGGCAATAAATCTTCAATCAACTGATTAATATTTATATTTTTTAGCTTTAGTTTCATCCGGGTTTCCGTGAACAAGGCCGTTTGCAACACCCGTTCCACCTGGAAAGTCAAACGTTTACTCTCATCCCGGATAATCGTGGCCACCCGGTCAATGGTCTCCGGGGTATTCGTCACCGCCCCGTCCTTCAACATCTGCGATGCCAAAGAAATTGTCGCGATCGGAGTTTTAAACTCGTGCGTCATATTATTAATAAAATCATTCTTGATGACCGACAACTTTTTCTGCCGGACAATAACGATCAGGCAGAACACGGCACAAAATACGATAGCAATCGTGATCAGCACCCCGGGCAAAACCATCCACACGGAACCCGCCGTATCGGACGAAGCATCCGGGAATTTCAAGTATAAGATTGCAGAAGAACTTTCACCCGGAAATATCTTCCGGCTAAGCGTCACATCATCCGAGACATGACTTAAAAAATTCTTGGATGTCAGAATAAATTTACCATTTTCCTTAATACCGAATTCAAAACGGGAACGGATTCCCGCATCTGTCAGCGTGTTACCGATAAAACCATATAGATTATTCAAATCAACCCGCCCCTCGATCACGTGTTTATCTTCTTTCCCTTCCGGCACAAACCTGTAATTTTCCCCGGTTCGCTCTTTCATGGCTTGTTGCAACTTGGAGATAGAAGTGGCCAAATTATCTTCCTTGAACTTACTTCCCACAAACTCACTGACATCCTTCACCTCCGAATCATCATCAATCAAATTAAGCATAGAATTGGCAACTGCCGACGGGTCATTCTTCACAGCAATCGGACGTTTCGGGTCAATATAGATCGGGGCATCAATCTCCACACCCCGACGTCTGACCTCAGACAGATTCCTGTTTTCAGAAAGCCTACCCGCCTCTTCCTGCTTGCGGATATAATCAACCATATCATCCATAGCCCGGTTAGCTGAGTAGAAGAATTGCTCCTTCTTCACCTCGTAAGCCGTTTGGAAATAACTGGTCTGGAGAATAATCAATCCCAGCAAGGATATACCAAACACAATCCCTAATATGATTATCTGTTGCTTTCTCATACACGCAAATTTAACAAATCCATTTTAACAATTGACAGGATTGACACTATTTAACAAAAATACAACTCATTGATACTCTTCAAAATTTTATCCAATCCGCAAATTAAACAGGCCCACCCCCACTTTCACCCATCTTTAACGTTAATAAAACTTTTGAATTTATCATTTTATCCAACACTTTCCGCTTTCCCAATCCGCCGGAATCACCTAAAACAACGTAGCTTGCCAATCATCCGTTCGCCGATTCTTCCGCAGATGCTTGTAGGCCAAACCCGTCACTTCACGCCCCCGGGGAGTTCTTTTCAGAAAACCTTCCTTAATCAAGAACGGCTCGTAAACCTCTTCCAAGGTTCCCGGGTCCTCACTGACCGCAGTTGCAATCGTAGTCAAACCAACAGGCCCTCCCTTAAACTTATCAATAATCGTCAACAGTATTTTATTATCCATATCATCCAGCCCGAACTTATCAATATTCAAAGCTTCCAGCGCAAAGGTCGTGATCTCAAGATCAACCACCCCGTTTCCCTTCACCATGGCAAAATCCCGTACCCGACGCAGCAAGGCATTAGCAATACGTGGCGTCCCGCGACTTCTGGACGCTATTTCCTTCGAGGCTTGACTCGTGATCTTTGTTCTTAAAATAGCTGCCGAACGCTCCACGATTCCCGTCAACACGTCGAGATCGTAATACTCCAAATGACTATTGATTCCAAAACGCGCTCTCAACGGGGCTGTCAGCAAGCCGCTACGCGTGGTTGCCCCGATCAGCGTGAAAGGACTCAATTGGATCTGCACGGATCGGGCTGCCGGACCTTTATCTATCATAATATCAATCTTAAAATCCTCCATCGCCGAGTAAAGATACTCTTCCACGATCGGACTTAACCGATGAATCTCGTCAATAAACAACACATCATTCGGCTCCAAATTAGTTAACAACCCCGCTAAATCACCCGGTTTATCCAACACCGGACCGGAAGTAATCTTAATCCCGACTCCCAACTCGTTGGCAATAATAGCCGACAACGTTGTCTTTCCCAACCCGGGAGGGCCGTGCAACAGAACGTGATCCAAAGATTCACCTCGCATCTTCGCAGCCTCCACGAAGACCTCCAAATTATCCACAATTTTCTTTTGCCCACGAAAATCACTAAAACTCAACGGACGCAAAGCTTTCTCCAGTTCTTTCTCATTATCTGGCACATTCCCGGTCCTTATATCAAAATTACCCATGTACTACTTTATTAATAACAATCTATTCAATTCGTAAATGTACAACAAAACAATTGAAAACGGAAAATGGAAAATGGAGAATAAATTAATTATCTTTTTTTGGCAAAGAAATTTTTTACCAATTCTCCACATTCATTCTCTAAAACTCCGGTAACCACGTTTGTCTTCGGGTGCAACACAGACGGGGAAAGCCGGGCATACCCCCGATGCGGATCGGCAGCCCCGTACACCAATTCTCCCAATTGGGCCCAAGCAAGCGCACCGCCACACATGACGCACGGTTCTAACGTGACATACAGGGTACAATCATTTAAATATTTTCCTCCCAATAAAGAAGTCGCAGATGTGATGGCAAGCATCTCCGCATGCGCCGTCACATCATTCAAACGCTCGGTTTGATTATGAGCCCGGGCGATTACCCGACCTTTACAAACGACTACTGCCCCTACCGGAATTTCTCCTTCTTCTTCAGCCAAGCGGGCTTCTTCCAACGCTTTCCGCATAAATATCTCGTGCTTATCCATAAATACTATTTTCTCTTATTATACTCTCTTTCTTTTCCCCACGAAACCCAGGTATATACCAAGGCCGAAACGATCAATCCCACGGTCACAAGCAATGCCAGCACCAACCACCAGTTGGCAGACTCCTGTTTCCGGTTCATCTCTTCAATCTCCCGCAGAAATTTTTGATTCTTGTATTTTTTCAACACCTGACGATAACGCCCGTTATCATAAAAGGAATCGTACAACTCCAAAACCGAATCCCGTCGATGCAAGACGCCACAAAACGCCTGCCGGTTTTCCATATCCTCGTGATATTCGCTCAACAATTCCAACACCTGAGCCTGAACCAATTGACTCTCCGGGGATTCTGCTTTTTTATAACTAATACCTTCCAGATACGCAACAGCCTCATCCTTTTCCCCCATCTCCCACAAACAACGCCCATACCTTAAATAATTCATGAACATCACACCGGGAACCTTCAATTGATTTTCACGAGCATATATCTCGTAAAAGTCAATCGCACTTTTTAATGCTATCAAAGCCGAGTCTCGAAGTCCCTCCTGGATAAAAGATTCGGCAACACGAGTAAGCAACACGTTGCGCATTCCACCTCGTTTTTCATTCATCAACCCGCCCCTCAATATTTCCCGTGCCTTTTCGTGATACCCCAATCCAGAATAAGCCTCGGCTACCTGAATCCCGTAACGTCCAAGCCTACTTGAATCCGGCAATTCCTTTAAAACCTCTTCATACCAGAGTAACGCCTCCTCATGCCTTCCTAACTTTTTCAGGCTTGCCGCCATCTGCTCGTAAAAAGGTTTCACCTTATCCCGGAATCTTGATCGTCGCAAAAGGCGATAGGCCTCCTCGTAACAAGCATACTGTTCTTCATATTCCTGCAAAACCCCATATAAAGTTGCTTTCAAGCGATAAGCCTCGATCTCCCCCTCCGTATCCGAAAGTCCTCGATACAACGACAATGCCTGATCCACGGCTCTAAAAGCCCGGTCTATATCGATCGATTTAAAAAAACAAGCTCCCAAGTAATAGAATTTAGCCTCTTCCTCCCGGGTAAACACCACCTTGGAAGGCACCCGGCTTATAAAACGAATGGCCTCTTCCACACAGCTATCCCGCAAAATCAAAGAGCCGTAAAGCCGGGTTAATTCCAGCGCCACAAGATTCTTCACGTCCCGCGGGGCAATCCGGTAGGCCTCCCGTAAGTAAATCCGAGCCTGTTGCATCTGCTCCACCTTAGTGGAATAACAACGTCCCGCGACCAACAATACTTTCGAACGAAAAAAATTAGGCAACCCCATAGACATCTTTACCAAAGAATCAAACGCAGGCGATAACATCACAGAGTTTTCCAACTCCCTGCACAATTCTGCCGTTTTCGCTTTTTCATTTTTCCGACAAGAAGACAACAAAAACAAAATTGTTATCCCCATGCATATTATGATTACAACTCGTTTCATTCCTGCTAATTTCGTTCTGCCACACCTATATTAATAACTTACATCTTATCAGATACGTTTTTACAAGAGGTAAAAATCCATATTTTCCGTGAAGGTTACAAATTTTCTCCCACATTTTTTCTTTTCACATACGCGAGAACCCGATCAACACTTGAAAACAGGTTTTATATCCCACTTATCGAGCAGATACCCCCCACACACAAGGTATACCTACCGTACTCGATTGGATAAAGACGCTTCAACTCATCTATATCTCAACTTTATGTCGGCTATATCCCATAAACTGGAAATTATAACAACTAATCAAAGATTAAAACACGTGAATATCTGCAAACTTGTTCTTGCCAGCTGGTTTTACACACAAAATTCCTTTCTGTATATTTTTTGGTTTAAATAATTTTATCCTTACCTTTATCTTTTAATTAAGTAATTTACTCATTAAAATAACAATTGCTATGCAGACAATTGATAATTACAACTTTAAAAACAAGAAGGCGCTTATCCGCGTAGACTTCAACGTACCTTTAAATGAAAAGTTCGAGATCACGGACGACACCCGTATGCGGGCAGCCATTCCCACGATCAAGAAAGTGTTGGCGGGAGGAGGTTCCGTAATATTGATGTCTCACCTCGGACGCCCGAAAAATGGACCGGAAGACAAATTTTCATTAAAACATATCCAGAAACACTTGGAAGAACTGTTGGGAGTACCCGTGAAGTTTGCCGATAATTGCATCGGGGAAAGCGCAATAAAAGCTGCAGCAGACCTGAAACCGGGAGAAGTTCTTCTGTTGGAAAACCTTCGATTCTACAAAGAAGAAGAAAAAGGAGACGAGAACTTCGCTCAAAAACTGGCTTCTTTAGCCGACGTTTGGATCAACGACGCCTTCGGAACAGCCCACCGAGCTCACGCATCCACTGCAGTCATAGCTAAATTTTTCCCGAATGACAAACTATTCGGCTACGTCATGCAAGGAGAGTTGGAAAGCGTGGATAAAGTAATGCACAACCCCACCCGCCCGTTCACGGCCATCATGGGAGGCTCCAAAGTTTCATCCAAAATCGACATTATTATGAACCTCATGGATAAGGTAGATAACCTCATCCTAGGGGGAGGAATGACTTACACGTTCAAAAAAGCACTGGGCGGTCATGTCGGCAATTCTATCTGCGAGGAAGATAAACTCGACCTGGCTCTTGAAATCATGAAACTAGCCAAAGAAAAAGGTGTAAATCTTGTATTGGCAACCGACACTGTCGCTGCCGACGCTTTCGACAATAACGCCAACACCCAAATCGTTCCTTCCATGGAAATTCCCGATGGATGGGAAGGATTGGATGTAGGCCCGGAAAGTATTGCCTCCTTCACCAAGGTCATCGAGCAATCCAAAACCATCCTTTGGAATGGTCCCGTGGGTGTATTTGAAATGCCGAAATTCGCAGTGGGAACCAAAGCTATCGCTGATGCCATTGTAAAAGCCACTGCAAATGGTGCATTCTCTTTAATCGGGGGAGGAGACTCGGTTGCCGCCATCAACCAATTCGGTTTAGCCGACAAAGTTAGCTACGTATCCACCGGAGGTGGTGCCCTACTCGAATACATCGAGGGGAAAGAGTTGCCCGGAATCACGGCTATTCGAGGAAAATAAACATTATTAAACATCATAATCGTGACCGGAGCAAATTCCGGTCACTTTTCTTATATAGAAAATTTCTTCTTTGAGACTTTACACTATTGAATCATTATTACCTATTCTCTCGAATTTCTACACGTCTCCATCAAGACCTCATTAACAAGTTAACGGACTAAGCTTTTTTACATCCATTAAAAAATTACAGAAAAAAAGTAGGAATACAATTATATTTATATACCTTTGTGACGTCATGGTGATCTCTTCCCCCTGCAAGGGAAAAGATTGAATAGGGAATCCGGTGGAAATCCGGGACTGTGCCCTCAGCTGTAAGTTCTTAAAAAGGTTTTCGCATTCTAATGGTCACTTTTTCAACAAGAAAAGGGAAGGCCGCGAATTCCGGAACAAGTCAGAAGACCTGCCTGACAAAATATAAATCCGTTACTCTGGGGATTTGGGGTAAAGGAGATGTGCGAAGTTATTCATAAAAATAAAATTGTGTTGACGTCCCCCGGGATGGAACATTATGAACAAAGGAGCATTACAGCGTGAGTATATTTATACTGACGTAATTAATTCTTTTTCAACGAGAAAAAGAAAATGTTTCTCTATGATGGCAACGAGAGACAGCGAATGTTACCCCTTCAACGGCAAACATACGCCTCGATCCTCTGTATCCTTTCCCTTCTCACTTTCTTCCCTTCAAATTCTCCCCTGTAACAGACAGCAAACGGCTTTTATTTACTGCAATTTTTCTTTATTCAAAATATTACAACTAATAAAACATCAAAGATCATGATGACAAAAGAACAGTACATTGAGAGTCTCAGGAAACTAAACCTGAAGGTCTATTTCATGGGAGAACTAATCAGCAACCCCGTAGATCACCCGATGATCCGCCCGTCCATGAATTCAGTGGCCATGACTTATGAATTGGCAGAAAAAGATGAGTACAAGACGCTCATGACGGCAAAATCCAATCTTACCGGAAAAACAGTTAATCGTTTCTGCCATCTGCATCAAAGCACCGAAGACTTGATCAACAAGGTAAAGATGCAACGTTTAGTCGGACAGAAAACCGGGGCCTGTTTCCAACGCTGCGTTGGAATGGACGCCTTCAACGCCATTTACTCCACCACTTACGAAATTGACCAAGCTCATGGAACGGAATACCACAAACGTTTCACAGAGTACTTGAAATATGTACAAGACAACGATCTCACTGTCGACGGGGCAATGACCGATCCGAAAGGAGACCGGGGGCTTTCTCCATCACAACAAGAAGATCCTGACCTATATCTTCGCATCAAGGAGGTGCGCCCAGATGGGATTATCGTTCGCGGGGCCAAAGCTCACCAAACCGGGGCAGTCAATTCCCACGAACACTTGATTATGCCAACCGTGGCCATGAAAGAATCCGATAAAGACTACGCTGTTTCATTTGCCATACCTTCTGATGCGGAAGGCGTACTCATGATCTACGGACGCCAGTCCTGCGATACCCGCAAAATGGAAAAAGATGCGGATCTCGACTTGGGAAATTCACAATTCGGTGGACATGAAGCTCTTGTGATATTTGACGATGTATTCGTCCCCAACGAGCGAATTTTCATGTGTAAAGAATACGAATTTGCAGGCATGATGGTAGAGCGTTTTGCCGGTTATCACAGACAATCCTACGGGGGATGTAAAGTCGGTGTAGGGGATGTACTTATCGGTGCTGCCGCTCTCGCCGCAGACTACAATGGAGTACCTAAAGCCAACCATATCAAGGACAAGCTCATCGAAATGATGCACCTCAACGAAACCCTTTACTCGTGCGGAATCGCCTGCTCGACAGAAGGAGAACCCACATTGGCGGGCAACTACCAGATCAATTTGCTACTTGCCAATGTCTGCAAACAGAACGTGACTCGTTTCCCGTATGAAATTGCCAGACTCGCGGAAGATATTGCCGGGGGATTAATGGTAACCATGCCTTCAGCCCAGGATTTAAGAGACCCGTATATCGGCGGATATGTAAAAAAATACCTGCAAGGAGCCACGGGGACTGACACTGAAAACCGGATGCGTATTCTTCGCCTGATCGAGAACATCACGCTCGGGACCGCGGCGGTAGGCTACCGCACGGAATCCATGCACGGAGCCGGCTCCCCGCAAGCACAACGAATCATGATTGCCCGGCAGGGGAACCTCGAAAACAAGAAAGAACTAGCAAAACAAATTGCCCGGATCGATGAAAGTAAGAACCGGAAATAATCAAGACCCCACGACTCTGTGGAAGCACCTGGAGGAGATCATAAAAACACACATTCGCCCTCTCCTCCAGGACCACGGGGGGGATATTGTTATTCGGGAAATCCGCAAGAAAGACGTGCGGGTTGCTCTACTCGGCAACTGCAAGGGGTGCCCTGCCGCACAAATCACGATTGAACAGACCGTGCAACGCATTCTCTCGGAACAAATGGGAAACAAGATCGGGAAAGTCATTCTGGTGAACGAAATAGATCCCGGTATATTAGACTTTGCTCGTCAGATTCTCAACCGCAATAAAATAGATAGATGATGAACTGGAAAGAACTTTATACACAAAAACTAACCACAGCCGAGAAAGCAATCAAGGCCATCCGGAACAACGACCGGGTTATATTTGCCCATGCAGCAGATGTTCCTCAGGAAATCACCAAAGCTCTCGTGGCACACAAAGACGATTTCCATAACGTGGAAATATACCATATGCTATGCCTTGGCGATGGAGCTTATACTCAACCGGAAATGTTATCCCACTTCCGACACAACACCAATTTCGTGGGAGGAAACACCCGACAAGCCGTGAATGAAGACCGTGCAGACTTCATTCCTTGTTTCTTTCACGAATTACCACACTTTTTCCGCAACGGAACTCTACCTGTTGACGTGGCAATCGTTCAGCTCAGCACACCGGACGAAGAAGGTTATTGTAGTTTCGGAGTTTCTTCCGACTACACGAAACCCGCAGCTCATGCCGCACGCATGGTGATTGCCGAGGTAAACGACCGGATGCCTCATGTCGGAGGTGATAACCACATACACGTTTCCGAACTGGATTATATCGTGGAAACCTCCAACCCCTTGTTTGAAATACCCTTGCCTAAAATCGGGGAAACGGAACAAGCTATCGGTCGATACTGTGCAGAACTCATCGAGGATGGCTCCACCCTGCAACTGGGAATAGGAGCTATCCCCGATGCCGTCCTGCAATGCCTGCAAGACAAAAAAGATCTGGGTATTCACACGGAAATGTTCTCTGACGGGGTAATCGATCTGGTCCAAAAAGGAGTCATCAACGGAAAATGTAAAACCCTCCATCCGGGGAAACTGGTTGCCACCTTCCTCATGGGAAGCCAACGCCTATACGATTTTGTTGATAACAATCCCGATGTAGCCCTCTTTCCCGTGGACTATGTAAACGATCCTTACATCATTTGCCAGAATCGTCAATTAATATCCATCAACTCTTGTATCGAGATCGATCTTTCCGGACAAGTTTGTTCCGAAACCATCGGCCCGAAACAATTCAGCGGAACGGGAGGCCAAGTCGATTACATCCGGGGAGCAGCCCTCTCCGAAAGCGGTAAATCCATCCTGGCCATGCCTTCCACGGCAGCCCGGGGGAAGGTTTCCCGTATAGTACCGTATCTAGCAGCAGGAGCAGCCGTCACGACCTCACGAAACGAGGTGGATTATATTGTCACGGAGTACGGAATCGCTCACCTCAAAGGAAAAACTTTACGCCAACGAGCCGAGAACCTAATCCGGATAGCTCATCCCGATTTCAGAGAATCGCTCACGGAAGAATTCTTTCGTCGTTTCCCGTTAGCACTAAAAACAATATAAAATGAAATAATCATGCAATTATTCAAATTAAAAACCCGTTTAAGTGAATTCGACTCTTTTGCAGACTTTGCCAAAGAATTCAATCTCACGAAAGAAGATTTAATCATCACGAACGAATTCCTATACAATCCATACATGCGTGGTCTTAACCTTCCTTGTCGTTTCATCATGCAAGAACAATACGGAATGGGAGAGCCGTCCGACGAGATGATCAACCATATTCTCGCAGACATTCAACTAGAAAATTATACCCGTGTGATAGCCGTAGGGGGAGGAACCGTCATTGACATCTCTAAACTATTTACTCTGCGTGGCATCGTTAATGCAACGGATGCTTTCGAACGCAAAATACCCATTGAAAAAGCCCGTCAATTGGTGATCCTCCCCACTACCTGCGGCACCGGTAGCGAAGTAACCAATATTTCGATCGCCGAGATCAAATCCCGCCACACGAAAATGGGTTTGGCCGACGACGCCCTACTAGCAGATGATGCCGTGTTAATCCCGGAACTGGTACGGGGACTTCCCTACAAGTTTTTCGTGTGCAGTTCCATCGATGCCCTCATCCATGCCGTAGAATCATACGTTTCCCCGAAATCAAATCCCTACACCCAGATATTCTGTCGAGCAGCCATTGAAAGCATCATTGACGTTTTCAAACACATTGCCGCACAAGGACCGGAATATCGCCTAGAGCGCCTGAAAGAAATGCTGATTGCCAGCAATTATGCCGGTATTGCATTCGGAAACACCGGAGTGGGTGCCGTACACGCACTATCTTACCCGCTCGGGGGAAACTATCACGTACCCCACGGGGAAGCTAATTACCAGTTCTTCACGGAAGTATTCAAATTCTATTACAAGAAAAAACCTTTCGGGAACATCACGGAAGTTAACGCATTACTCGCACACCTCTTGGAAACCGACACGGAACACGTGTATGAAGAACTCGATTACCTATTGGGTAAATTGTTATCCAAAAAACCACTCCACACCTATGGTATGAAACCCGAAGAAATTGATGGGTTCACCGGCAACGTACTTCAAACACAACAACGCCTGCTGGCTAACAACCACGTGGAATTAACAAGAGAAGAAATAAAAGAAATCTATTCAACCCTATATTAAAAATATCATGGAAATAAAAGAAATGGTAGAAAGAGCCCGCAAAGCTCAAGTTATTTATGATGAACGATTCGACCAAGAAAGAGTCGATCAAGTCATTAAAGTTGCCGCCCGCACAATTTTTGACCATGCAGAAGAACTGGCACGACTTACGATTGATGAAACCCAAATGGGTGTTTACGAAGACAAAGTAGCCAAAAACAGGAATAAATCCAAGGGAGTATGGTACAACCTGAAAGGGAAAAAATCCATGGGGATCCTAAGTATTGACGAGAGAACGAATCTTATCGAAATAGCCAAACCTATTGGCGTGGTAGCCGGAATTACTCCGATGACAAATCCCGTAGTTACCCCGATGTCTAAAATTATCTTTGCATTAAAAACAAAGAATGCTATCATCATAGCCCCTCACCCGAAAGCAAAACAATGTTCTAGTGCAGCCGTGAAACTTATTATCGAGGCTATTGCCCCGTTTGAAGTTCCGGAAGGTCTAGTTCAGGTGATCGAGGAACCCACGATCGAAAAGACCTGCGAACTTATGGAAGCTTGTGATGTCGTGGTTGCCACGGGAGGAATGCCCATGGTAAAATCAGCTTACTCATCAGGCAAACCCTCTTTCGGTGTCGGTGCAGGTAACGTACAGGTAATCCTAGATCGATTTATTGATTTCGATGTAGCGGCAGAAAAAGTCATCACCGGTCGCTCCTTTGACAATGGTATCATCTGTTCCGGGGAACAGAGTTTCATTTATCACAAAGACGACAAACAGGAAGTCATGGACGCTTTCCGCCGTCACGGGGCATACATCGTGTCCGAAGAAGATCGAGACAAAGTAGTTAATGCACTTTTTGAAGATGGGCATATTTACAGGGATATTGTCGGACAATCCGTTCAGACAATCGCAAGCAAAGCCGGCATCTTCGTACCGGGTAACACCCGAGTCCTCGTGGTAGAAGCTCACGGAATAGGACGTGACGACCTCATCTGCAAAGAAAAAATGTGTCCCGTCATGGCAGCATTCTCTTATGACAACTTTGATGAAGCGATAAAAATCGCCAAAACAAATCTGTTCATGGAAGGAAACGGACACACGGCCGGAATCCACTCCAACAATCAGGCAAACATCATCAAGGCTGGAACAGAACTCTCCGTATCACGCCTGATCGTGAATGCCCCGTGTGCTACCACGGCCGGAGGTTCCATACAAAACGGGCTCCCCGTGACCAACACCCTCGGGTGCGGAAGTTGGGGGAACAACTCGATTTCCGAAAACTTCACCTATAAACACCTATTAAATATCACACGCATCGCCCCGTTATCCGCACGGATACACGTACCCTCCGATGCCGAAATATGGGAATTATAAAAAATAATCGTAAATTTGCGGGACTACAAGTGACAGTACACCTCTTTAACGTTGGTTTCATAAATACGTACAGCACTTGTAACCCGCAAATTTCATGTTATACGAATATGGACTTCAGTATCAATATAAAAGAAATATTCACCGCCTTTATGGTACTTTTCGCCGTGATCGACATCACGGGATCAACTCCTATTATTATCGGGTTGAATGATGCAGGAAAAAAAGTCAGTGCTGAAAAAGCCGCAGGAATATCTCTCGTTATATTTATAGCATTTCTTTTCGCAGGAGACGGATTATTGAAATTATTCAACATCGACATTTCCTCTTTTGCCCTTGCCGGGGCATTAGTGCTTTTCGTACTCGCCATAGAAATGACCTTTAGTATCGAGATTTTCAGAAATGATGGCCCGGAAGGTTCGGCAACAATCGTACCTGTTATCTTTCCGCTTATCGCGGGAGCCGGGGCATTAGCAACCACGCTGACACTTAAAGCTGAATGTAGCGTTTTTAGTATTATCATTGCCATTCTTCTTAACATGACGGTCGTCTATATTGTTCTACGCAATGTCTATTTAGTAGAACGGGTTCTCGGGAAAGGCGGCGTTTACATCCTACGAAAATTCTTTGGCATCATTCTACTTGCCATGTCTGTAAAAATTTTCGCATCCAATTTAAACACTCTGCTGGCATCACTATCTTAGATCAAAAAATTCTTTTTGGAAAACTTTTTGAAAAAATCAAACAAGAAAGTTTTCCAAAAAAGATATTTTTTCTCTCACTAATAGAAAAATTATTTATACATTTGTCTAGATTTTGGTTCCTTCAACAAGGATTAAAAGGGAATCAGGTGAAAATCCTGAACAGTCCCGCTGCTGTAAGTTTCACTGTATCGTTCAAGCATCACATTGCCACTGTTTTCCAACGGGAAGGCGCTTGACCGGGAACAAGTCAGAAGACCTGCCAAGACCAGAGGTTTCAAAGGCTTTCGAGGAAAAAGCCGGGAACGCAGGTATTTCAAACATACTTACATCCCGTTTTCAATCATAAAGTCATCTCAAACCAAAACAAAATTAAAATTCATGTAATTGTAACTAAACTAAAGGAATAAGAAAAACATGATTCAGACAGTTGTAAAAAGGGATGGCCGGGTTGTCGGCTTTAATGAAGAAAAAATTATCGCGGCCATTCGTCGGGCAATGCTCCACACGGCACTGGGCGAGGATATGGAATTGGCATCCACCATTGCCGACCGGATCGCTTACCGCGGGGCAGAACAAATGACCGTGGAAAAAATACAAGACAATGTAGAGATAGAACTCATGAAGAGCCGCAGAAAAGATGTGGCACAACTATATATCGCTTATCGAAACCAGCGGAGTATTGCACGTAAGGCAAAAACGAGAGATATTTTTCTGGAAATTATCGAAACGAAATCCAACGACATTACCCGAGAAAACGCAAATATGAATGCGGACACCCCGGCAGGAATGATGATGAAATTTTCCAGTGAAACTACCAAACCTTTTGTTGACGACTACCTGTTAACCGAAGAAGTGAAAACCGCCATTCGCCAAGGCTACTTGCATATTCACGACAAAGACTATTATCCCACGAAAAGCCTTACCTGTGTACAACATCCACTGGATAAAATTTTGAAAAACGGATTCTTTGCCGGACACGGGGAATCACGTCCTGCCAAACGTATCGAAACTGCCAGCATCCTAGGGTGTATCTCTCTGGAAACCGCCCAAAACGAAATGCACGGGGGACAGGCTATTCCCGCTTTCGACTTTTATCTGGCTCCTTACGTACGCTCCAGTTTTGCAGAAGAAGTCAAAGTATTGGAAGAATTAAACGGAGAAAACTATAACAATCTCTATCACATCAAAATCCAAGACTATATTCCACGGGAACTATCAGGTTTGACCGGAGAACAACGAATTTTACAACACGCCATCAACCGCACGGTAAATCGGGTACATCAATCCATGGAAGCTTTTATTCACAACATGAATACCATCCACAGCCGAGGAGGTAATCAAGTCGTTTTCAGCTCCATTAACTACGGAACAGACACTTCTGCCGAAGGACGTTGTGTCATCCGTGAATTATTACGTTCCACCTATCGAGGAGTGGGTAACGAAGCCACGGCGATTTTCCCGATTCAAATCTGGAAAAAGAAAAAAGGAGTAAACTACCTTCCGGAAGACCCGAATTACGATCTATACGAGTTCGCATGTAAGGTTTCCGCCCGTCGTTTTTTCCCGAATTTTATAAATTTGGACGCTACTTTCAACCAGCATGAACAATGGAGAGCTGATGATCCCGAACGATTCCGCTACGAAACTGCTACTATGGGATGTCGTACCCGCGTATTCGAAAATCGTTTCGGAGAGAAAACCTCTATCGGACGCGGTAACCTTTCTTTCTCCACGGTAAACATCGTACGACTTGCCATTGAATGTATAGAAATAAAAGACAAAACCACCCGGGTGGAAACATTCTTCTCGGAACTAGATGAAATTCTCGATTTAACGGCATTGCAACTGCACCGACGTCTCGAATTCCAGAAAACAGCCCGGGTAAAGCAATTCCCGTTACTTATGTCTTCTCTCTGGTTGGGTAGTGAAAAACTGGGGCCGAACGACACCATCGAGAACGTCATTAACCAAGGAACTCTCGGTATCGGCTTTATCGGTTTGGCTGAATGTCTAGTTGCACTAACCGGTAAACATCATGGAGAAGACGACGATGCGCAGAAACTCGGACTACGCATCGTATCACATATCAGGGACAAGGCAAACGAGTACTCGGATAAATATCAACACAATTACAGTGTACTCGCCACTCCTGCCGAAGGACTTTCCGGAAAATTTACTGCAAAAGACAAGAAAAGTTTCGGCATTTTACCGGGAATCACGGATCGGGAATATTACACGAATTCCAATCACGTACCCGTGTATTATAAATGCAGTGCCCGCCATAAAGCCGAGGTAGAGGCACCCTATCACGACTTGACCCGAGGCGGCCACATCTTTTATGTCGAAATAGACGGGGATGCTACTCATAATCCAAGTACCATTATGTCAGTTGTCGATATGATGGACCGGTACAACATGGGGTATTGCTCCGTGAACCACAACCGGAATCGTTGCATGGACTGCGGTTTTGAAAACGCCTCCGCACATTTGGAAACCTGTCCGAAATGCGGAAGTACGAACATTGACCGCTTGCAAAGAATTACCGGTTATCTGGTAGGTACCACTGACCGCTGGAATCACGCAAAACTAGCAGAACTAAACGACCGGGTAAGACATGACTAACACGATTACATTATTGGACATTATTGAAGACACCGTTGTCGACGGACCCGGATTCCGGGTATCCGTCTATGCGGCGGGTTGTACTCATCATTGCCCGGGTTGCCATAACCCGCAATCCTGGAACTTACGAAACGGCCATCCTGTTTCTTTGGATTATATTGTAGCGAAAATCACAAACAATCCTTTCTCCAACGTAACGTTCAGTGGGGGAGATCCGCTATTCCAAGTAGCAGGTTTCACACAACTGGCCAAACGACTGAAAATCATTACATCCAAAAATATCTGGTGCTACACGGGTTTCCGCTACGAGGAAATTATTAATTCCAGACGACTTTCCCAAATTCTACCTTACATAGATGTTTTAGTCGACGGACGATTTGATCCGGCCAAACGCAAGGAAGGTCTGCTCTTTCGAGGAAGTTCCAACCAAAGATTAATAAACGTTCCCGCCTCCCTTCGCTCGGAAAAAGTAATTCTCTGGGAATATAACCCGTATCCCCAATACGTTTAATAAACCAGATGAAAAATGTATAAACTCACGCACCATATCACCTCGCTCCCGACCTCGCAATACATTCAGAAGTATCGCAATCCGGAGAAATTTATTTCTTTCTGTCAGCAATGCGAACGCTATAACCGTTGCTGGACCAGTTCTCCTTTCCGAGAAGAAAAGTAACCCTATGCCTCATCTTTTCCAGAAAAAACACGAATACCTGTAACTTTTCGTTACCTTTAAGCGTCCCATCATAAAAACAGATTATTATGAAAAAAATATCGTTTATCATTTTCATGCTCTGCCTCACAATAACCGGAGCATTCGCACAGGAGCAAATCAGCATTTCCCGATTCCAAGGACAAAAAATCACCGGAATCAAGGCACACGGAATCTTCAACATCACGGCTAAACAAGGCGCCACGACCGGAGTCACCGTAAACATTCCGGCTCGACTCGAAAAACAACTCGTCCTGAAACTGGATTCCGATGGAAAATTACAAATCTATATCGAAGGAAAAATTACCACCAAAAATAAAAGAAATAATGACGACGACCATTTCACGGCAGAAGTTACCGTTACCAGCCTTGACAATGTGGAGTTAACCGGAGTCTGTAAATTGGAAACAACCGGGAATTTCACAACAGCCAAGCTAAAGGTGAACCTTTCCGGAGCCAGCAAAATGCTTATAAGTGGAGACTTCTTAGCAAAAGAAAAACTTGACATAGAACTAAGTGGAGCCTCAAACCTCAAAGGACAAATGACCAGTCCCGAATCAACCTTCGACATTAGCGGGGCATCAAACCTCTCCCTTAAAGGTAACACCATACACTGCAAAATGGAAGTATCGGGAGCCTCGAAAGCGAACCTGGAAAACTTTCCGATAAACGAACTAAAAGCAGAAGTATCTGGAGCTGCAAAAGCTCAATTCCAAGTTAAGGAAAAAATCAGCCTACATACATCCGGTGCTTCAAAAGCCACATACTCCGGAGACCCGATCATCCTCTCCCTACACTCTTCAGGAGCCTCTAACATCAATAAAATATCCTCCCAATCCTCCGAAACGAGAAAAGAGTACGAGAAATAAATTATTTAAACCTCTATATACACGCTCGGGGAAAACCGGTTCGACATCTCGTTACCAAAGAACAAATAAAGATGTAAACGTGTCCCGTCAGGTTGCCCTGCGGATGGAATATCGACAGTCACCGTGCCATCTCCCCGGCAAGCCCCAAAGCAAGACAACATTTGCGGGGCACGAGGTTGCGTGTCGTAAAAATAGCCCACGTACACCCGATCCGAATTTCCCGCTTTCGGGCGATCAATATCATTTTCCCAATTTAACGTCACGGACCATCCCTCACGCACTGCACTAGTAATCACGGGGGCATCCAATGTTCCTACTGAAAACCGAAAGGTCGGGAAAGCCCAAACTGTCTTATCCTAAAAAAGTTGACTTGTTCAACAAGTAAACTTATGTCAGTAGCAA
>OGGQ01000849.1_pt1 | contig 43041 bp, 43 predicted proteins | sample 1571191 | NCBI WGS metagenome assembly OGGQ01 (sample SAMEA2582061, study PRJEB24529) | metagenome | biome: Human gut stool | place: China | collected 2011
TTTAGGGGATCACTTTAAAGTGGACGGAAGGGGGCAAATATGAGTGAATTTTCCAAACAAAAACTTGGTCTAGATGAAAAAGGAAAATAGAGTCCTTGATATAGTATTCAAATAAGTAGTTTTTTCCGGTATATTTGGGGAACACCGACGCTTCTCTTTCGCTCACGAGCGGAAGTGCACCGAAGTTGTTCCGAAAGAATACCGAAATTATTACCTGTTTTCACCGGAACCACAACGGTTGATCACCGAATGATATTATAAAAAACACTTATTTATCATACAAAGGCATCATTCCAGCCCTGTATATTTCAACAATAATAATCATATACCCTCCTCCTTCGGTTTCCGATAAGGAATTCTAAAATAAAACGTTGTCCCTTTACCTAAAGTTGACTCCACCCAAATCTGACCTCCCAGAAGTTCAATAATAGCCTCACAAATGGAAAGTCCCAACCCGGTTCCCTGCTTAAACTCATTCACTTTATAAAAACGATCAAAAATATGTTCCAGATTTTCTGGAGAAATACCTATTCCCGTATCCTTAACCCAGCACTCCACCCACACACCATCCGAAGTAATCCTGGCGCCAATGACAATATGCCCTTGCGTGGTAAATTTCTTGGCATTCCCGATTAAATTCATAAATACCTTTGTCAATTTCACCTCATCCGTCATGACCAACAATTTTTCCCGGGGGCCTTCATTCACCAATTCAACACCTTGTGCCATATTTAAACGCCCGATATCCAACATAGAATGAACCAAAAAATGTAAATCACAAACACGAAGAAATACCTTATCCATCCCGGCCTCCAAACGGGACAAATCAAGCACATCATCCAGTAACCCCAACAAAGCCCGGCTATTACTCGTGATCATATCACTACTCAATTTTCTCTCCTCCTCGGGTAACCCTTCTTCCACCATCAAATTAGCAAAACCAACAATACTGTTTAAAGGAGTCCGGATCTCGTGCGAAATATTCGCCACGAAAGCTGATTTCAACCGATCAGACTCCTCTGCCTTACGCATTGCTATCGCCATTTTTTCCTCCACGACCTTGTAACGATTAATATCTATCCCCATCCCGTACACGTATTTCGCCTTCCGCCCATTACTCATTTCCACTGTTTCAACAATTCCCCGGTTCTCCAACCAACGATACTCCCCGGGACATAAGTAATCCACTCGAAAAATAACTACAAACTCTTTCAGTTCATCCTTGGTTATCCCTTCCAGACAAGCCAACAACTCCCCCCGGTCATCCGGATGAATATGAGACATGTATTTTTCAATCGTACTCAAATCCCGACTTAAAGTCTCATCCTTCGGGAAACTCTCCCCAACCGTCATGATATTATTATTCACATCATAACACCAAGAGTAAGCTCGCAAGGCATTTATCGAAATACGCAAGAAGGTTTGTTGCTGCCACTCTCGGGTAACATCACGCAACATAATCACCGCACCGTTCACCTCCCCGCTTTCATTCAACAAAGGAGAAACACTCCCTGTCACTTGCTGCACGGGAGCCCCACACGGGATTAAGACCGTGTTCAACGCCAAGTCCCGACGCATTCTCTCCCCCATCACCTTCTGCACGAAATCTTCAATTCCCTCCCCTCCCCGATTCCGATTGATCTCGCAAACCTCCTTCAAGGATTTACCAATCACATCTCCTTCACATCCCAAACCGACCACAGAGGCATGGTTCAACTCAATCACCCGCAATTCCTTATCCACCACCAAAATTCCTTCACTCATTGAAGACAATGTATTAGACAATATTTCGGTCTTCTTCTTCAACATTTCGGCCATCTGTTGTGCTGCTTTCTCTAAAAATATACTTCGATGTAACATCTTCCGGTACCTCAAGTGAGATAACACCAGAAACAGGACAAGTAACAATAATAATATAAAGGTAATTCCCGCAATCAGAATATAATTTCCGTAAGTCCGCCAAAAAGCATCCCGTTCATTAACGATCAAACTTTTAACCGGAAGGTTCTTGCGTTCTACTCGCCAGCGTTTCAATTGATTTTCATCAAAAACCGGAATAGGATGAACCGTATCTATCGGTATGGCTTTCGCCTGTTCGCCATTCAAAATTCTCACCCCGATTTTTCCGGCTTTTGTTCCCATCTGATCGGCAAACGTCACGATTCCTCCAAAAATTCCCTTTCCCAAACCGTTATCCATCACCGTCAAAATCGGAACCGGACATTCATGAGCATACATGGAATAATAAATATCCGGATCAAGATACACTCCCTGTTTACCTTGTTGCCAAGTGGTCAAAATAACAAAAGAAAGAGGATAAACCTCTTGTAACTCCTTTAAAAAACTATTCACGTCCAAGATCGAATCGCCTGCAAAAACAACCGGGAAACGATCCTTATATTTGGCTAATTGTTGTCGAGCTAAAGCCTCATGCGCTTGCCCCGCTCCCGATTGATCTGAAAACACGTAAACTTTTCGAGCCTCCGGGAATAATTTCCGCCCCAACAGAAACACTTTTTCATAATCAATATCACAAATAACTCCCGTCACCTGATCAAAGTCAAGTTTCTTCGAATATCGCATAACTCCACAAAACACGATAGGCGTTTCCTTTACCAAAGGTATATCCAGAGAGAAAAGGGCGTTATTGGCCTCTTCATCCGAAACAATAATCAAATCTAACTTTCCCTTAACCTCCCGTAACTGTACTTCCAATAAGGAATTCCTCACCTCCGTATTTGTCAGTCGTTTGGAATCCAGATAAATCACCCTCAGATCTACATTGTAACCCGCTCGGTCAAGCTGTTTTTTCACCCCGTTCAACACCTTGCGTCCCCAGATTTGCTCCGAATGATACGAGCAAACAAACAAAACCCGCCTGATCTCGGGAGGTACACCCGTCTCCCCTTCAGCATATTGGACACATCCCAACACCCCGCTCAAAAAAAATAATATAAATAATAAAAAGACTTTCATACGCCAATATATTTTTCCGGGATCCTACGCATATTTTCAAATGTAAAGGTAACATTTTTATCACAAAATAAGTATGATCACAGCTATTTTGCAATATTTACTACTCATAAAACACTTCTAATATCCAAATATAATTCCCGGATCATTCCCCTAACCCCTTACTCCCACGCGGGAAAGCTCCCTATCGCATATATTTCTTTAATCCACAACAAAAATCATTGTTGTTTTTTCAAATATTTATTATATTGCAAATCAATCTAAAACCAATAAACATTATGGCAACACTAGAAATTCAAGGAAAGACGTTCGAAGTGGACGGCGACGGTTTCCTCACCGATCCTTCAATCTGGAATGAAGACGTGGCAAAACTCTTTGCCGAGGCAGATGGAATCACAGAATTAAATGACAAACATTGGGCAATTATCAAAATCATTCGTGATAATTTTGAAGAAAAGGGAAATGCCCCGATGGTTCGTACCATCTGCAAGGAGACCGGATTAAAATTGAAAGACATTTATGAATTGTTCCCATTAGGACCAGCCCGAGGAGCGTGCCGGGTGGCCGGGTTACCGAAACCCGACGGGTGCGTCTAATACCCACGACCATGTCTTGGTATATTTGGACCTCGTTAGCTGCACTTCTTTTTTGTGTAGTACTACTGGGGGAATATTTCGTACGACTTTTAAAACACGGTTCTCCCAAGGACCTTTCGCAAAAGTCAGGGAATATTGCCCAAGCAGTCTGTTACTCTTGTATTGGAGCTATGTCACCTATGCAAAAAGAATCAGCATATTTACACCTGCCCACTTACACGGCAGGTATATTTTTTCATATAGGAAACTTCCTGGCAATAGCCGTGTATCTTCTTTTCACGCTTACGGTTATTTTCAATTTTCAGATTCCTATTGAAAGCGCAACAAACCTTGTCGTCATGATCTTGGCTGCAATCATCTTTATTGCTGCCGTTTGCGGAATGGCTTTATTCATCAAGCGACTAGCCAAAAAAGAGTTGAGAGATCTATCGTGTGCAGATGATTATATTTCTAATCTTCTCTGCACCATCACGCTCTTCCTAACGACTTATTCCCTGCTGACCTTACAATTCGGGGCAGTGTATTATGTTATAATGGCACTTCTTTTCGTGTGGATGCCCTTGGGCAAAATCAAACACGTGCTTTACTTTTTCTTTGCCAGGTATCATTTGGGCTTTTTCTACGGCTGGCGTGGAACATGGCCTCCTAAAAAAGCGATTCAATATGACAAATAATATCTCGAACGAACAAAAAGCCAAAGCCCTCGCCATCATTTCGAACACGAATGACAGCAAGCTGGAGACCCATCTAAACGCTTGTGTACGTTGTGGTTTATGTGCATCGAGTTGTATGTACTACCTCACGATGAAAGAGGGGAAATACATCCCGGCACGAAAAGTAGACCTCGTCAGTTCCATTTACCGACGCTACAAGACTTGGCAGGGAGCCATATTCCCGTCGCTATTCCACGCCCGGGAGTTAAATCAAGAGACATGCGACGAGATGGTCGACTCCCTATTCGGAGCCTGTACCATGTGCGGACGCTGCGTGAAACATTGCTCGATCGGGGTCGACATTCCCTTCCTTGTGAAAAAAGGACGTGAAATGCTTGCCGTCATGGGACTCGTTCCTAAAACCCTCCAAGCAACTGTCGATGCAGCAGTAAATACCGGAAACAACATGGGTATTCCCACGGAAGAGTTTGTTGACACGATCCAATGGATGGAAGAAGAACTCCAAGACGAACTGGAAGACGAAAAAGCCGGTATCTTTCTTGATCAGCCCAACAAGAACGTTTTTTACACCTTGAATCCCCGGGAACCGAAATTTTTCCCGCTTTCCATCTCTGCCATGGCAAAAGTATTCTATGCCGCAGGAGAAGAGTGGACCCTCTCGTCTAAATATTACGACGTGACAAACTACGGGTATTTCAACGGTAATAATGAAGAGGCAACTCAAATCGCCCGGAATCTTTACAACGAGATTCACCGCCTGCACGGCAAGCGCCTCGTACTCGGTGAATGTGGCCACGGTTCAAGAGCCATGCGCTGGGAAGGCCCCAATTATCTCAAAACGCAGTATGATTTTGACACTCTCACGGTAGTGGAACTCATCGGGGAATATATCCGAAGTGGAAGAATAAAACTCGACAAAACGCTGAATAGCAAAGTCGTCACTATCCATGACCCGTGCAACTTGGTTCGAAACGGGGGACTTCTCAATGAAATTCGTTTCGTGGTCAATGCCGCAGCAGCAAACGTGGTGGAAATGACACCCTACGGCACGGATAACTTCTGTTGTGGTGGCGGTGGCGGAGCCCTCGCAATGAGCGAATACAACGAACGTCGTCTCAAAATCGGCAAAATCAAAGCCGATCAAATCACCGCAACGAAAGCCGAGATCGTCGTGACCCCATGCCACAATTGCGTGGACCAGCTAACTCAAATTAATCACACGTACAAACTGGGTATCACCATAAAGACAGTGGCAGAATTGGTCGCTGATGCCCTGGTAATTGAAAATTGAAAATGAAAAACAATTCACTTACTTTTTCAATTTAAAATTTAAAACCTAAAATTTATAGAGCTTATGAGCAAATTAATCTACCTAGACAATTCAGCAACCAGCTTCCCGAAGCCGGATGTAGTTTATGATTTCATGAACGACTTTTATCGCAAACATGGTGTAAATCCCGGACGTTCCGGATTTGATGCAGCCGTCGAGACAGAGGAAGTCGTGAACTCGACCCGCAAAATGTTAACCAAGTTATTCAACGGTGGGAATGATCATAACAGACTAACGTTCAGTTACAACGCCACAGATTCTTTGAACCTGATCATTAACGGATTGGTAGAAAAAGGAATTCACGTAGTATCTACCATGTTGGAACACAATTCCGTGTTACGTCCGCTCAACATGCATCATCAAAACGGGACCATCGATTTAACTTACGTGCCTTTTGATGAACACGGCTATGTACATCCTGACGATATAAAGAACGCCATCCGCCCGAACACGAAATTTGTTGTCGTAACCCATTGTTCCAACGTGCTGGGAACGATTCAGCCGCTGACCGAAATCGGGAAAATCTGTAAAGAAAAAGGCGTAATTTTCGTGGTTGACGGCAGTCAGGGAGCCGGCGCCGTAGACTTGGATATGCAAGCATCCGGAATCGACGTGTATTGTTTCACTGGCCACAAATGTCTCATGGGCCCGACAGGAATCGGTGGCTCATACGTGCGCGAAGGTATCGAAATCAAACATACCCGTGCCGGGGGTACCGGGGTCCGTTCTGCTTATCCCGTGCATCTGGATGAATATCCTTACCGTTTGGAATACGGGACCCTCAACTTGTTAGGTGTTGCCGGATTAAACGCCGGGGTTAAATGGATTCAGGAACAAGGGATCATGAACATCCATCATCGAGAAATCCTACTCTGGGATAAACTTCGTAAAGCTTTACAAGACATCGAGGGTGTAACTACCTATTGCGCCAGCAGCATAGAAAACCAGAATCCGGTATTAAGTTTCAACATCAACGGTTTCGATTCCGGAGACGTGGGAACCATGCTTGACGTGGATTACAACATTGCCGTACGTACCGGGCTACAATGCGCCCCAAAAGTACACGAGGTCATCGGCACATTCGATATTCATGGAACCGTCCGTATGAGCATCGGCGCTTTCACAACGGAAGAAGACGTGAATGCCGCTATCGAAGCCGTGAAAGAAATCGCAGCCATTAGAAATTAGAGGCCATCTAACAAGTCTACCCCCTCCAGCTCCCCCTTACACAGGGGGAGAGCTGATTACCAAGCGGTTTCTCCCCTTGTGCAAGGGGGAGTTAGTGGGGGTAGTTTTTCAAAACAGATTTTTCGAACAGCCCCAGTTTATAAAAAATTCTAAGTTTTTATCCCCGAATAATAATACTTCAAAACTTATTTACCAAATAAAACACGATATATTCATTTTCGAGTACGCCATAATCAAAAATTCATTACTTTTGAGGCCATTAAAACAAACAAAAAAATTAGTTATATGTACGGAAAATTTCAAGACTTTTTAAAGACTGAATTGCAGTCCATAAAAGACGCCGGCTTATACAAGAGCGAAAGAATTATCGTTACCCCGCAAGATGCAGAAATCAAACTTGCCACGGGAGAAACTGTATTAAACTTTTGTGCAAACAACTACTTAGGACTTTCTTCTAACCCGACGGTGATCGAAGGAGCAAAGAAAGCATTGGACAGCCGCGGTTACGGAATGTCTTCAGTGCGTTTCATCTGCGGAACCCAAGATATTCACAAAGAACTGGAAGCTAAAATCTCTCAATTCTTTGGAACAGAAGATACCATTCTTTACGCTGCTTGTTTCGATGCCAACGGTGGTGTATTCGAACCGCTATTCGGTCAGGAAGATGCTATCATTTCCGACGAATTGAACCACGCTTCTATCATTGACGGTGTTCGTCTTTGTAAAGCCGTACGCTACAGATACAAACACGCCAACATGGCTGACCTCGAAGAGCAATTGAAGATTTCTCAAGCTCAACGTTACCGGATCATCGTTACCGATGGAGTGTTCTCTATGGACGGAGATATTGCCAAGATGAACGAAATTTGTGACCTGGCTGAAAAATACAACGCCTTGGTTATGGTTGACGATAGCCACGCTGCCGGATTTATCGGTAAAACAGGACGTGGTTCCGCAGAACACCACAATTGTATGAACCGTGTGGATATCTTCACCGGAACCCTTGGTAAAGCATTGGGTGGAGCCATGGGTGGTTACACGACCGGTAAAAAAGAAATTATCGATATGTTGCGTCAACGTTCAAGACCTTACTTGTTCTCTAACTCATTGTCTCCGGCAATCTGCGGTGCTTCTATCGCCGTCTTTGACATGTTGTCAAAGAGCACCGAATTAAGAGACCGTGTCATGGATAACGCCAACTATTTCCGTGCAAAATTAACCGAGGCCGGATTCGATCTGAAACCCTCAGAATCTGCAATCTGCGCTTTAATGCTTTACGATGCAGTTCTTTCTCAACAATTCGCTGCCGAATTACAGAAAGAAAACATCTATGTTACCGGATTCTACTACCCGGTTGTACCGAAAGGACAAGCCCGTATCCGTATCCAATTATCGGCTGCCCACACACGTGAACAACTGGATCGTGCATTGGCTGCCTTCATCAAGATTGGTAAAAAATTGGGCGTTATCAAATAAAGAAGATAACACCAACACCATACAAAACAGTTTGAGATTACTCTCAAACTGTTTTTTTATTTCTCCCCCTCACCACATTTTTTGATCTTCCGGCAACATGGTAAGCACTTGTTTCAAACCAAGATTATTTGTCTTTATAAAATAAAAAAACGCAAATCAGACACATTAGTTGCTAAATAGTTTGAATTTTGAAAAATATACCATACTTTTACACCAACATTATAGCAATATAATACAATATCGGCGTCTAGTTGCAATAACAAAAAAATCTAATCATGAAAACAAAGGCTTCAATTTTAGCCCTATTTTTCTTATCCACAATTATAAGTAGTTGTGCCAAGAAAGATATTGAGCACAAGGAAAAGGAAACAACAGGATTCACAGAATTAGTCGTTCCTGCTGATTTCGATTGGAAAATGTCCGAAAACGTGACTTGTAATTTCACTTCGGAACACGTTTCTAAAGTATACGTTTCCACGGGAGCAAACACAACTCCTTTTGCCTCGTTCTATGTCGGACAGGATGTAGACCAAGTCAAGTTGAACATACCAACTTACATTAACACGCTTTACGTCAAATACGAAACGAAGGCTGGATTATCAACAGCCAAAGCTCTTGATATAACTAACAATACCGTGACTTATGCAGTTCCTGCTGACAGCGAGGAAGTGGAAACAGTTCTTGCTTACTCGGCAAAAACAAACTTGAGCAGAGGGAATGATCAAGCTGTTATATTTTACCCCGCCCGGGAAAATGGTTGGGGAACTTTGATGTTCGAAGACCTTTGGCCCGCCTATGGAGATTACGACTTTAATGACTTAGTTGTAAACTACAAAATGCAGCTTTATCCTAATAACAAAAACATGGTAAAGGAAATGATCCTCGGAATTCGAGTCAAAGCTATTGGAGGCTCGCTACCTTATGACTTATGCCTTGCCATAAAAGGAATAAAGGCAGGAGAAATAGACGAGTTCGAAAAACAAGAATCGAACAATGCTTTAGAAAATGCCGATATGGAGTTACTTAACCCAGGTAATAGCGAGAAAAAACCTCCTATATTCAGGTTCAACAACATTAGAACTAACACGAAGGCTCCTAAAGGTTTCGCTTTCCTTAATACAGATCCGGATAAAAAAGCACGAATACAAGAGGGCGATATGGTAAATATTACTTTTTACATTACATTCCGCAACTCAATTCCTCAAGCAGATCTTACCCTTGATGCATTCGACTTTTTCATAGCCAAACCTGTAAAGGAAAAAGCCTCCCAATGGCAAGAGATTCACACGAGAGGATACGCTCCGACAGAAGAATTCGGACAAAACGTTTACGAACAAACAAAAGAAGGGAATTCCTATATCGGGAAAAGTAGTATTTATTACACCTCCAATTCCAACCTAATATGGGCGATCAATGTTCCGACAGACATTCCCCATGCTTACGAAAAAGCAGACTTTTTGAAGGCTTATCCTCATTTCAAAGACTGGGCTACTTCAGGCGGGAATCAAAACAAAGACTGGTACGAGAACACAACTGGAAATCGCAACGATAGCTACCTGATCAAACAATGACTCCAACAATAAAAGCTAAAGAGACTTTTGGGCATATCAAAAGTCTCTTTAGTTTTATTACTGATCTAATCCCTCCCTCGAACTCCCTCGTCACTCCTCATTCCTTTTTTCAAACAAGAGTGTATCCCACCAGATAGCTAATATACTAGACGACACACTCAACTTGCAAATATAATCGTATCAAAAATCAATTTTATCGAAGATAAATGCAAGATGAATGCTTGTTGAATACTCCTTGATCCAAATGAACTATCAGGAAAATATCAAGAGAATACCAGGTTGACATAGCCTAAAGCCAGGGCAAAGCCAGCCTTTTACCAGAATAATCATCTCCCATTACCCTTTCACCTCTCTTTTATCGCCCTTTCATCGCCCTTCGCCAATATACGAACAAGAACGAAGGAAACTTGTTACAAAGATGGCTGGAGATTATTACTCCGGCTCTTCGGTTACATCACCTTGGGATAACTCATAATACTTACAATGCTTATTCAGAACACACTCCCCACATAACGGATTCCGAGTTTTACACACCAATGCCGCATAATCCAAAATTGCCCAGTTCAATTCCTTGCATCGACGCACCTCGATAATATCATTTGCCAACTCCTGAATCTCCTTATCATGCCGCACGTCAATAAAATCTCCCGGTTTAAAATAACGTTTCAGCAACCGGGACATATTCACATCCAATAGCGGCTTACGATTTCTCAAGATAAACAATTCGAAAGCATTAGTAACATACAACCCGATAAAACCGGAATCCCTTAACTCGTTCTCGTTTCCCGGAATCTTACCTCCCCGTCGGCGAATATCTTCCCCCAGCTTATACAACCGTCGAGCCCGGTGACGATATAATCCCAAAGGTTTCATAATCTCTTCCAACTCTTCAAGCGAAGCATTAGCCAAAGCGTTCCAATCGGGAAATTTAGAGAAGAAAGTATCGTAGTACTTTGCCACCGTCTCCGCTTTCGTACGCTGTAACAAGATTTCAGAAACAATTTGCTGGTACTTCGTCGCCCGATCTTCCCGCCACGGAAATATCCTTTGGTTCTCGTCAAACCATTTCAACAAACGATGCTGCAAATATTGAACCATGACTTCCCGCATAAATCTCAATTTATTCTGACTTCTTTACCTTTTATCCCGATATATCCATTATGACAAAGTTAGCAAATAATCTCTTCACCATCTAGTAATTCAATGCTACCCTGTACTCATTAGGAGAACACCCCTCCATTTTCTTAAACAAGCGGCTCAAATGATGAGGGTATTTGAATCCCATCTCATAGGCAATTTCACTCACGGACTTGGACGAATCGGCAAAACGTTCCTTAACTTTCTCGATAATGGTGAATTGGATATACTCCTGAGCCGATTTCCCCGTTTCCTTCTTTATCAGATCCCCAAAATAATTCGCAGAAAGATTAAGCTTATCCGCACAAAAAGCAACAGAAGGTAAACCGTAAGAAACCGGAGCATCCGACTCGAAATAACCATTCAACAAATCTTCAAACCGGGTAAGAATATCCTTATTTACATCCTTACGAGTGATAAATTGTCGATCGTAAAAGCGGACACAGTGATTCAAAAATACTTCAATATTAGCGGTAATGATGGATCGACTATGTTTATCGATAGCGTGTTCCAATTCCTCCCGGATCTCTTGAAAACAATTAATCACGATCTCTCGTTCCCGGTCAGACATATGAAGAGCCTCGTTCGCCTCGTAAGAGAAAAAAGAATAGTCCTTCATCTTGCGCCCCAAAGACGTCCCCAATAATAAATCGGGATGGAAAAGCAACGCCCATCCTTTCACCTGTATCCTAGTTCCATTATCATCATCCCCCACGATTTGACCGGGTGCGATAAAACTAAAGTACCTTCCTGATAATCGTACATCTTGCGTCCATAACGAAGATCCCCACACTTGACATCTTTCAGAAAGACCGTGTAAAAACCAAAATTTTTACGAGCCAAACGAACCGGAGGCACTTCCGACAGGTCAATCACGCTCACCAAAGGATGCAACGTTTTTACTCCTAAAAATTCATGATAATCATGAATCGTATTCATTTTCAATATTTCACCCATAACATTCAAGGCTTTTGTTTAAAACAAAAATAACAATTCTCATTCAAGTTTTTTCACTGGATATTCAAAATCAGTAAAAATGGTACACATATCTGTAATTTATCTACACACAATCCCCGCCACCCCCTATATATTTGTATTACAAAATAAATGGACAACTTTATAATATATTATGATGAAAACAATGTATTTTTTAATAATTGCAACAGTTATGGCAACATTTAGCATGAATGTAGAAGCACAAAAGACTTCTAACGGAAAGAAAGTACTGGTCGCTTATTTTTCACGTAGCGGAAATACCAAAGCGATAGCGAGTCATATCAAAGAGCTGACAGGGGGAGATTTATTCGAAATTCAGACAGCAAAACCATACCCGGCAGATTATCACGCTTGCACGGAAGTAGCCAAAAAAGAAAAAAATGACAACGCCCGCCCCGAATTAAAAGAGAAAGTGAAAAACATAGAAGAATACGATATTATCTTCATCGGTTTCCCGAACTGGTGGGGGACAATGCCCATGCCGATCCTTACATTTTTGGAAAGTTACAAATTGGAAGGAAAAATCGTGATCCCATTCTGCACGCACGGTGGAGGCGGCGAGCAAAGTTGCTTTAGAGATTTCGTGAAAAACACGAGCAAAGCCACGAATAAAAAAGGATTTATCACTAGCGGAGGAGCGGCAAGCTCGGCACGTCCGCAAGTAGAAAAATGGTTGAAAGAAATTGATATTATAAAATAAAAAATCATTTTAAACTTCCTCCCCCTTCGGGGTGTTTCCCCTCAGGCAGGAGAAGAAGGAGATGTCCGAAGGTCGGAGGAGTTTACATAGCGACAAGCGGAACTCTACCGACTTTACGAATCCCATAGCCATGACCATCCCCCCACAGAAAATAGAATCTATCAGTCAGCTAAACACGCTAATCGGGCAAAAGACATTGCACCCGCTCCTAAGCATTATTGACCTAGCCGAAGCTACACGCCTCGATCAACTCTCTATTTCCGGTGATTTCTACGCTCTATTCTTCAAACAAGTACAATGTGGAGATTTCAGATTCGGCCGCAGGTGTCATGATTTTCAATCCTGCACGTTAGCATTCAAAGCTCCCGGGCAAACTATTGACATCAACCGACATGACGCTCCGGAACAGACCAGCATTTTAGGCATCACATTCCACCCCAAGGTTTTCAACGAAACACCATTGATCTGTAAGAAATCCGAATACTCGTTCTTCTCCTACCAGGAAAACGAATCCCTTCATTTATCCGAACGGGAAAAACAAATTATCCTGGGATGCATGAGCAATTTTCAGAAAGAATTACAACGAGACATTGACCGGTTCAGCCTCCGATTGCTAGCCGTACATCTCGAATTACTCCTAGATTATTGCCTACGGTTTTATGAACGTCAATTCATCACCCGTTGTAATATAAATAATGATATTTTGGCGTATTTCAATCAACTTTTGGAACAATATCTCCAAGCGGAACACGGGGTAAAAACGGAATTACGCTCGATCGAGTACGTTCATGAAAGAATCCCCCAATCTATTGCCTATCTCAATGATCTCGTACGGGTAGAAACCGGGAAAACTCTCCGGGAACACGTGCGTCTGAAAAAAATAGACATGGCGAAACACCTCGTAACAAGCTCGAATAAAACAATTTCAGAAATTGCACTCGCATTAGGCTTTCCCAATACCCAAACATTTCTCTGCCTGTTTAAAAAACTTGTAGGTTGCTCTCCAAACGAATACAGACAGCAAGGGAACAATAAACCCAATTAGTCCCTACACGCACTCTTTAAAATTGATTCTCAGAGAAATAATCATATTTTTTTGACCAAGCCGTTGGTTTTTATCTTAAAATTTCATAATTTAATACCGCAAATTCAGAGGCGGTGACAGATATTTATTTTCGACTACGTAAAATGATTCTCAATAAAGAATTATTTCCGTTTTTGTGTTGAAAATATTTCATTTATTGCCCGGAATGATATAAATTTGACAAATCAATGCGAATGTGTTAAATATTTAACTGAAACAATATAAAAATGCTTCCTATGAGTAAATTTATTTCTATCGAAGAGGCTGTATCAAAAGTAAAAGATGGTATGACCATCATGGTAGGCGGATTCCTCGCAAACGGAACCCCTAACAAAATCGTTGATGCGTTAGCAAAATCAGGTGTTAAGAACCTGACGTTGATCTGTAATGACACGGCTTACCCGGACAAAGGAGTCGGTCAATTGATTGCCAACAAACAAGTAAAAAAACTTTTCGTGTCACACATCGGGACGAACCCGCACACGAGCGAACAAATGAATAGCGGAGAACTTGAAATCGAATTCTGCCCGCAAGGTTCATTGGCAGAGCGTGTACGTGCAGGAGGTTGCGGTCTGGGAGGAATCCTGACTCAAACCGGAATGGGAACCATCGTGGCTGAAGGGAAACAGATCGTCAACGTGGATGGCAAAGACTACTTGTTGGAAAAACCGTTGAGAGCCGATATCGCATTGGTTGGTGCCAGCCTTGGAGACAAAGCCGGAAATCTGGTTTACCGGGGAACATCTCAAAATTTCAACCCGTTAATGGCTTCTGCCGCTGACTTGGTAATTGCAGAAATTAACGAACTGGTTGAAGTCGGCGAAATCGCCGCAGAGAACGTGAAGACACCGTCAATCATGGTGGACTTCATAGTTAAATAATTGACGATTTTTGATTAAAAATTATCAAATCGCCCGATTAATAAAATTCAAAATTCAAGGAAATGGAAAAATCAATGATAAGATTAAGAATGAGTGCAAAAGACGCTCATTATGGTGGTAACTTAGTTGACGGCGCACACATGGTGCATTTGTTCGGGGATGTGGCCACGGAATTATTAATCATGCATGACGGTGACGAAGGCCTGTTTGTTGCCTATGACAACGTGGAATTTTTGGCTCCTGTTTATGCCGGAGATTATATCGAGGCTACCGGGGAGATTGTAAAAGTAGGAAACACCTCCCGCAAAATGATTTTCGAGGCAAAGAAGGTAGTCGCTGCTAGACCTGACATTTCTGCTTCAGCTGCAGATGTACTGGAAGAACCGATCGTGGTTTGCCGTGCAAGCGGAACCTGCGTGGTAAAAAAAGAAGACCAGAGAAAGAAATAATCTAAATTATTATTATGGAGAAATTAATTATCACAGCAGCCATTTGCGGGGCAGAAGTTACCAAAGAACAAAACCCTGCCGTTCCTTATACAGTAGAAGAGATCGTGAGAGAAGCAAAATCCGCTGTAGACGCAGGCGCAGCTATTGTTCACCTTCACGTTCGTGAAGATGACGGAACCCCGACCCAAAGCAAAGCACGCTTCAAAGAGTGTATCGACGCTATTTATAAGGTTTGCCCGGACGTTATCTTGATCCCCTCTACCGGAGGAGCCGTGGGAATGACCGCAGAAGAACGTCTTCAGCCGACAGAACTTTTCCCCGAAATGGCCACTCTGGATTGTGGTACCTGTAATTTCGGAGACGAGGTTTTCGAGAACACCATGCCTATGATGAGAGATTTCGGAAAGAGAATGTTGGAAAACAATATCAAACCGGAATACGAATGTTTCGAAATGGGACATCTTGACACCGTATTAGCCATGGCTAAAAAAGGTCAGGTTCCCGGAGCCCCAATGCAGTTCAATTTCGTTCTCGGCGTTCCCGGATGCACTCCTGCCACGGTACCGAATCTTTGCTGGCTTGTAAACGCAATCCCCGCAGGTTCTACGTGGACGGCAACCGGAATCGGTCGTCATGCCTTCACTCTTGCAGCTCCCGCTATCGCAATGGGTGGAAACGTTAGAGTCGGTTTTGAAGATAATCTTTACCTGGAAAGAGGTGTACTGGCGAAATCCAATGGAGAATTAGTAGCAAAAGTAGTTCGTATCGCCAAAGAATTAGGCCGTCCGATCGCTACCTCCGCGGAAGCAAGAGAGATTTTAGGATTAAAACCGTTAAAATAATCGATTTATAAATTTTCAAATTTAATTATACTATGCAAAAGAAAGGAAATAAATACGGAACCCACCGTGTAATCGAACCAAAGGGAGTATTACCCCAACCCGCCAACAAGATTGATAACAACATGGACGAGATCTACGATAACGAAATCTTGATCGACGTTCAGACGTTAAATATTGACTCTGCTAGCTTCACCCAGATCGAACAACAAGCCGGTGGCGATAAAGCAAAGATCGCTGAGATCATGATGGACATTGTTGCAAAACAAGGAAAACATCGCAACCCGGTAACCGGATCAGGCGGTATGTTGTTAGGTACGGTTGAAAAAATCGGTGATGCCTTGAAAGGTAAAATTGATTTGAAAGAAGGTGATAAGATCGCAACTTTGGTTTCTCTTTCTTTGACTCCCCTCCGTATTGACAAGATCAAAGATATTCGCCCGGACATCGATCAAGTAGACATCGACGGTAAGGCTATACTTTTCGAAAGCGGTATCTACGCAAAGATCCCGGCTGACCTTCCTGAAAACTTAGCATTGTCTGCATTAGACGTGGCCGGGGCTCCTGCTCAAACCGCTAAATTGGTTAAACCGGGCGATACCGTGTTAATTATCGGTGCAGGTGGAAAATCAGGTATGTTGTGCTGCTACGAGGCTAAAAAACGTGCAGGCGTTACCGGTAAAGTAATCGGTTTGTGCCACAGCCAAAAGAGTACCGAACGTTTACAGAAACTTGGTTTCTGCGACTATGTATTCTCTGCCGATGCAACTCAACCGGTTCCGGTAATGGAGAAAATCGAGGAATTGACCAATGGCGAAATGTGCGACGTTACGATCAACAACGTGAACATCACCGATACAGAAATGACTTCTATCCTTTGCACGAAGAACACGGGAGTTGTTTACTTCTTCTCTATGGCAACCAGCTTCACGAAAGCAGCTCTTGGAGCAGAAGGTGTTGGTAGCGACGTGACCATGATCGTTGGTAACGGTTACACGAAAGGACACGCAGAGATCACACTTCAAGAACTGAGAGAAAGCGAGGCTTTGAGAAAGATCTTTACAGAACTTTACGCTTAATAATTTAAGATTTATGATTTACGATTGGAGATTTTCAATCGTAAATCATAATCCGAAATTTAAAATCTAAAATTTAAAATTAGTCGATGGACAAGGGTTGTAGATACGGAACACACAGGGTAATTACTCCGGAAGGCACACTTCCTCAACCGGCATTAAGGCTGGATAACACGATGAGCATTTATGACAACGAATTGTTGATAGATGTGCAAACATTAAACATCGATTCGGCCAGTTACACGCAGATCAAAAGCGCTTGTAACGGGGATGCGAACAAAATGAAAGAAATGATTCTTTCTATCGTGGCAGAGAGAGGTAAAATGCAAAATCCTGTTACCGGATCGGGTGGTATGCTCATCGGAACGGTGAAAGAGATCGGGCCTAATTTCCCGGACAAATCACTGAAAATCGGAGACAAAATTGCCACGCTGGTTTCCTTATCCCTGACTCCATTAAAAATAAACAAGATCAAACATCTTGATCCGGCATCGGATCAGGTAGACGTGGATGCACAAGCGATCCTATTTGAAAGTGGCCTATACGCCGTGCTACCGAATGATATTCCGGAAAAACTGGCATTAGCCGTGTTGGACGTGGCAGGAGCCCCGGCTCAAGTGGCCCGTCTGGTAAAAGAAGGAGATACGGTATGTATCATCGGAGGGGGTGGAAAGTCTGGAGTACTTTGTTGCTACCAGGCCATGAAAAACGTCGGACCTTACGGAAAGGTCATCGTGGTGGAATACTCGGAAGAGAACGCCCGAAGAATCAAAGATATGAATCTCGCCACTCACGTTATTGTCGCCGACGCGACAAAAGTGATGGACGTGTATAAAAAAGTGACTGCGATTGCAGGGGAAAGAGGTTGCGAGGTAACGATTAACAATGTAAACGTTCCCTCAACAGAAATGACCTCGATTCTAGTCACGAAAGGACAAGGATGCGTTTATTTCTTCTCCATGGCGACCAGCTTCACGAAAGCGGCACTGGGAGCTGAAGGAGTAGGAAAAGATATAAATTTAATCGTGGGAAACGGATACGCCAAAGGACACGCCGAACTGACACTGGGTATCATTCGGGAGTCGGAGGAAATTCGGGAACTATTTAACAGACTGTACGTGAAATAAAAATGTAGAATTTAGAATTTAAAATGTAGAATGAGCTATTTTTTAATCTAAAATCAAAACGCCGGAAGCGCTTGCTGTGCACTAGGGCAATTTAAAATTTAAAATCTAAAATTTAAAATAAATAAACTGAGATGGCTGAAAGCAGACGAAAAGAATTTTTTCCAGAAGTAACAGATGAACAATGGAATGACTGGAAATGGCAAGTGAAAAACAGAATTGAGACTGTGGATCAATTAAAAAAATATCTTGATCTGGATCCCAGCGAAGAAGAGGGTATTCGCAATGCATTAAAAATGTTGAGAATGGCAATCACCCCGTATTATTTAAGTTTAATCGACAAGAACAATCCACATTGTCCTATCCGCAAACAAGCGGTTCCTTCAGCCTTGGAACTACACAAAGCGAGTGCAGACTTGGAAGACCCGTTACACGAAGACAGCGATTCTCCCGTACCGGGATTAACTCATCGGTATCCGGACCGGGTGTTATTCTTGATCACGGATCAATGTTCCATGTATTGCCGTCATTGTACCCGCAGACGTTTTGCCGGACAAAAGGACAGTGCCTCCCCGACCGAACGCATTGATAAATGTATCGAATACATCGCCAAGACTCCACAAGTAAGAGACGTGCTGTTATCCGGTGGTGACGCATTGTTGGTAAGCGACGATCGTTTGGAATACATCATCAGCCGCTTAAGAGCCATCCCTCACGTGGAAATCATCCGTATCGGTAGCCGTACCCCGGTAGTATGCCCGCAAAGAATTACCCCGGAACTGGTAAATATGCTGAAAAAATATCACCCGATCTGGTTAAATACTCACTTCAATCACCCGAATGAAATCACGGAAGAATCAGCTGCCGCTTGCGCTCGTTTGGCGGACGCAGGTATCCCGTTAGGAAACCAGACCGTATTATTGAGAGGAATCAACGATTGTACCTACGTGATGAAAAAATTGATGCACGGATTAGTAAAAATGCGTGTTCGTCCGTACTACATCTATCAATGTGACCTTTCCATGGGTATTGAACATTTCCGTACTCCGGTTTCCAAAGGTATCGAGATCATCGAGAACCTACGCGGACACACTTCCGGATATGCTGTTCCCACGTTCGTGGTTGACGCCCCCGGTGGTGGTGGCAAGACTCCGGTAATGCCGAACTACGTGATCTCTCAATCTCCGAACCGGGTTGTATTGAGAAACTACGAAGGTGTTATCACCACCTACACGGAACCGACAGATTACAAGGAAGAGTGCCACTGCCCGGAATGTGAGCAAGCTCGCAAAGAAGGTGTTGCCGCATTGTTACATGGCGATATGCTCTCTATCGAACCAAAACACTTGGCTCGTAACGAGAGAAATCATCACGAATAAAATAATTTTAGATTTTAAATTTTAGATTTTAAATTCTTTCCGGATTGACAATCTAAAATTTAAAATCTTTAAATATTGAATTGAAAGAGCGTCGTATTGTGCGTGGAAATTTAAAGTTTAAAATCTAAAATTTAAAATTCAAACCGTGTTTATCGAGGAGATTCTAAAATACAACAGTATAGCAATCGTGGGTCTGGCCAAAAATGCCGGAAAAACGGAATGCTTGAACTATATTCTTCGGAAAGTGAAGAATACGGGAAAGCGTTTCGCCCTTACCTCAATAGGCATCGACGGGGAAAACAGAGATCAGGTTTGCCAAACGCCCAAACCGGAAATTGAAATCTTCGAAGATATGATATTCATCACGTCGGAGATGCATTACCGGTCTAAACGTCTGGTGGCAGAGATCATGGATGTCAGCACACAACAAACCTCGTTAGGACGTCTGGTAACCGCCAGAGCCGTCAGTTCGGGGAAAGCCTTGTTGTCAGGGCCTGCCGACACGGGATCATTGAAAGCCCTCATCCAAGGGATGAAACGTTTTGACGTGGATACCACCATTGTCGACGGGGCTCTCTCCCGACTCAGTCTCAGCTCTCCGGCTGTGACTGAAGCCATGGTGTTAGCCACGGGAGCCGCAGTATCCTGTAATATTCCTCAACTGGTTAGAAAAACAAAATACGTGTATGACCTCATTTGCTTGGAGAAAGCAGAGCCTGGAATCATCCGACAACTGATTGACATCGAGCAAGGTATGTGGTCTATCGACGCAAACGGGAAAGTTCACGATCTGAACATACCTTCCGTGTTTATGCTTGAAAATAATAAAGACGAAGTTTTCAAGTACGGGAACACGTTATACGTGGCAGGCGCCATCAGTGACAAATTATTGCAATTCCTACGGCAACAGAAACAAATCAAGGAGATCACACTGATCATCCGTGATTTCACCAAAATGTTCGCCTCCATGGAAACATACTATGCTTTCCTCAAAAAAGGCGGAACCATGAAGGTATTGCAAAAAAGTAAACTATTGGCTGTTTGTATCAATCCCCAATCCCCGGAAGGATATTGTCTGGATTCCGACGAACTGAGAGTAGCCATGCAAGAGAGCTTGGGTATTCCTGTTTATGACGTCAAGAGAATTGAAAATTGAAAGTTGAAAATTGAAAATGAATTTAGATTGAAGGAATTAAAAAGCGACCGCCCCGTGCGGCTGGAATCTAAAATCTAAAATCATTAAATCTAAAATTAATAAGGTGTTTTTAAGAAGTGCCATAGAAGAAATTAACGGGTTCAGATTCATGATCGACAAACTGGAAATTCAATCCGGGCTGGCGAAACGAGTCTTGAATACATTACCTTATTTGCGTACCGCGGAAGCGATTGCCCAGGAATTGGACAAAACCGAGGTCACGCGTAACATTCTACAAACCTCCGAACTAACAGACACCATTACTAAGATCAAGGTCAAGCTGATGCAAGTGAAGGACATCCGGGGAACAGCAAACCGGGTGACGGAATCACAGGTATTGGATGACATTGAACTATTTGAATTAAAAGCTTTTTCTTTGCTGGTCGTGGAGATACGGGAATTACTCCTATCAGCAAATATCACGGTTGTTACACTCCCGGATTTGGAACCGGTAGTAAACATTTTAGATCCCGAAAAAATGCGTATTCCTCATTTTTACGTGTACGATGCCTATTCCCCGGAACTGGCAGCCCTGCGTGCAAAAATGAAAACGCTCAAAATGGATGAAAAAACAGAAGAACGAGTACTGGATCAACTTCAATTCGAACATACGGAATTAGAAGACCGGATTCGGGAAAAGTTATCCGAACAGATTCATCCCTATAAAAAAGAAATTAACGAAGCCTTGGTAAACACGGCGACTTTAGATATTCTGTTGGCCAAAGCCCAACAGACCATTGATATGCAGTTATGCAAACCGGAAATTTCCACTAGCACGACTCGCTATATAAAAATATTCAACCCACAGGTAAAAGAGGTACTTTGGCAAGAAGGTAAGAAATTCCAGGCGATTGACATTGACATCGAGCAAGGAGCCTGTTTGATTACCGGAGCCAATATGGCCGGGAAAAGTGTTATACTAAAAACAGTGGCACTGGCACAGACACTATTCCAATTCGGTTTTTACGTTCCGGCAGAACAAGCCGAGATTGCCTTGGTGGACGAAGTTCTCCTTTGCATCGGGGACGAGCAATCCGAATTAAGCGGCCTATCCTCATATGCCTCGGAAATGCTACAGGTAAATGCCATCGTTCAAGACGTGAAAGCAGGTAAAAACGCCTTGATTCTGATTGACGAACTGGCAAGAACCACCAACCCCACGGAAGGGAAAGCGATCGTGAATGCCATGCTTGACTTCCTGACGGATAAAGGAGCCCGTTCCTTGATTACCAGCCATTACAGCGGGATCAAAGCCCGTTGCAAAAAGATGCGGGTAAAAGGATTTGTCAAAGAACACGTACAAGGTCTATTAACCATCAACAATATAAACGAGTTCATCGATTACTCGCTAATCGAAGATACTCATGACTCCGTGCCGCAAGAAGCCATGCGCATCGCCCGTATTCTGGGCGTTGATGAAGAATTGTTGGACAAAGCAGAGGAGTTTTTGGATGACGAAGAGAAAAAGAACAGAAATTAATAACAGAACAAAGATATGCAGAACAGTAAACTAGGGCTTGATTTCACCAAAGTGGCACACGCAAAGGACGTGGCCCGGAAGATAGCCGACGATGTACAAAAATTCGTGGAACAATACTCTACCGTTGCCGTTGAGCGTACGCTATGCCGTTTGCTCGGTATTGACGGGGTTGACGCTAACACCGTGCCCCTACCCAACGTGCTGGTAGACGAGATCAAAGACAAAGGCGTGTTAGGTGAAGGTATTTTATTCTTCCTCGGAAACGCTATCGTGGAAACCGGTATGAACCCGCAACAAATAGCAGAGAAGGTTGCAGTGGGAGAACTGGATATCACCACGTTACCCGTCCACCCGACAGATAAGATTAAAGCCGCATTAAAACCTCACGTTGACGCAAGTATCAAACGGATCAGTGATCGCCGTGCCAAGAAGGAAAACTACTTAAACACGATCGGGGAAGGTCCGAAACCTTACCTCTACGTAATCGTGGCAACCGGAAACATCTATGAAGACGTGGTACAGGCACAGGCTGCCGCACGTCAGGGAGCTGACATTATTGCCGTAATCCGTACAACAGGGCAGAGTTTGTTGGATTACGTACCTTATGGAGCTACCACAGAAGGATTCGGGGGAACCTTCGCTACACAGGAAAACTTCCGCATCATGCGTAAGGCCTTGGATGAAGTGGGCGAAGAAGTAGGCCGTTACATCCGCTTATGTAACTATTGTTCCGGTCTGTGTATGCCGGAAATTGCGGCCATGGGAGCATTGGAAGGATTGGATGTGATGCTGAATGACGCTCTTTACGGTATCCTGTTCCGGGATATTAACATGCAACGTACACTGGTTGACCAGTTCATGTCAAGAGTAATCAACGGATTCGCCGGAGTAATCATCAACACCGGAGAGGATAACTACCTGACAACCGCTGATGCAGTGGAACAGGCCCACACCGTGCTGGCATCCGACTTGATCAACGAGCAATTGGCCTTGATCGCCGGACTGAAAGAAGAACAAATGGGATTAGGACACGCTTTCGAAATGGACCCGTCTCTTGAAAACGGATTCTTGCTGGAATTGTCTCAGGCTCAAATGACCCGTGAGATTTTCCCGAAAGCCACTTTAAAATATATGCCTCCAACCAAATTCATGACGGGAAATATTTTCCGCGGACATATTCAGGATGCACTTTTCAACATGATCGGAATCTGGACTTCACAAGGTATCCAATTATTAGGTATGCCAACGGAAGCGATCCACACGCCGTTCATGTCCGACCGTTATCTTTCTATCGAGAACGCCAAATATATCTTCGGCAACATGAAGAATATCGGCGACGAAGTAGAATTCAAAAAAGACGGTATCATCCAGAATCGTGCCAAGGAAGTATTGAACAATGCTATCGCATTACTTGAAAACATTGAACGTGAAGGTCTTTTCACCGCTTTGGAAAAAGGAATCTTCGGTGACGTAAAACGTCCGAAGAATGGTGGTAAGGGACTTGACGGAGTTGCCGCCAAAGGTGCCAACTACTACAACCCGTTTATTGAGCTTATGCTCAATAATAATTGAAAATTGAGAATTGAAAATTGAAAATGAAAGGGGTTACCTTATCATTTTCGATTTCAGATTTTCAACAGAGTGAATAAAAATAAAATTTAAACCAATGCGATTGATAATTTTCAATTTTGCATTTTCAATTTTCAATTCATTATGAGTGGAGGATTATATTCTACCGAAAAAAATGATTTCGACCAGACGCTGGATCTGAAAAAAATAAAACCCTACGGGGACACGATGAACGACGGGAAAACCCAGTTGAGTTTCACGTTGCCCGTGCCTGCCGGGGATGAGGCTATCGAAGCCGCAAAACAATTATTGAAAAAAATGGGTTTCGAGAACCCGCAAGTGGTATTCCACAAAGAGTTGACCGAAGGATACACCTTCTTCAACTGTTACGGTAGCTGCACGCACACCGTGGACTTCACGAGCATCCATGTCCCGAAAGTAGAAGGAACGAAATGGGATATGCACGAAACGGACGAGTTCATCCGTGAAAACATCGGACGTCCTTTGATTGTTGTAGGAGCAAGTACCGGAACCGACGCCCACACCGTGGGAATCGACGCCATCATGAACATGAAGGGATTTGCCGGACACTATGGACTGGAACGCTACGACATGATCGAGGCTCACAACTTGGGGAGTCAGGTTCCCAATGAAGAGTTCATCGCCAAAGCGATCGAGCTGAAAGCTGATGCCCTTCTGGTATCGCAAACCGTTACTCAGAAAGATGTTCACATCAAAAACATGATCGAACTCGTGGAAATGTTGGAAGCAGAAGGCTTGCGGGATAAAGTAATCCTGGCCTGCGGTGGTCCTCGTATTTCTCACGAACTGGCCAAAGAACTCGGTTACGATGCGGGCTTCGGCATGAACACCTACGCAGATGACGTGGCGTCATTTGTTGCACAAGAATTTGTTAGAAGAAAAAATAAATAGCATTTAAAATCAAAACGGTATGGATAAAGATCAAGTAAGAGAAGTTATCGCGAAACGGGTAGCTCTCGAATTAAAAGACGGCGACGTGGTCAACTTGGGTATCGGACTGCCAACAATGGTACCGAACTACTTGCCCAAAAATGTACACGTGATCCTACAATCCGAGAACGGATTATTAGGTATGGGTCCGAAACCGGAAGAAGGTAAAGAAAATCCGGAACTGACGGATGCCGGTGGTGGCTACATCACGGCTATCGAAGGCGCCTGCAGCTTTGACAGCGCAACCTCTTTCGGACTTATCCGCGGCGGACACGTGGATGTCACCATTCTTGGTGCTTTACAGGTAGACGAGAAAGGAAACTTGGCAAACTGGATCATCCCCGGTAAAAAAGCCCCGGGAATGGGTGGAGCCATGGACCTTCTAGTAGGTGCTAAAAAAGTGATCCTTGCCATGGAACACACGGCAAAAGGGAATCACAAGATTCTGAAAGAATGCACCCTGCCGTTGACGGCTGCCGGAGAGGTGGATATGATTATCACCGAGATGGGTGTTATGAACGTTACCCCCGAAGGTATCGAATTGGTAGAATTAAACCCTGAATTTACGTTAGATGACATCAAAGCAGCTACAGGCTGTGAATTAATAATTTCCAAAAACTTAAAAGCAATGCCTCAATGACAAAAACCTATATCGTAGCAGCAAAAAGAACAGCGATCGGCAAATTTTTAGGAACAACTCTTTCAATGACAGCAGCAGACTTGGGAGCCGCCGTAATAAAAAACATTATCGCGGAAACCGGAGTCAATCCCGCCAACATTGATGAAGTGATAGTCGGCAACGTACTATCCGCCGGACAGGGTCAAGGTGTAGCCCGTCAGGCATCCATCAAAGGAGGGATCCCACAAGAAGTTCCGGCTTACGGAATCAACATGATATGCGGGAGCGGTATGAAAGCCGTGCTCAATGGTGTAACCGCTATCAAATCGGGACTGGCGAACTTGATCATTGCAGGAGGAACCGAATCCATGTCCAATGCGGGCTATATCCTTCCGGCACGTGTACGTGACGGGCACAAGATGGGCGACGTGACAGTCGTGGACCATATGGTGTATGATGGTCTAACGGACGCCTTCGAGGGATACCACATGGGCATAACGGCTGAAAACATCGCAGAGAAATACGCGATCAGCCGGGAGGAACAGGATGAGTTTGCTATCGAATCGCAACAACGGGCTATTGCGGCTATCGATAACGGTAAATTCAAGTCAGAGATCGTGCCTATAGAGTACAAGGTGAAGAAAGAGACTCACGTGTTCGACACGGATGAATTCCCGAACCGGACGACCTCCCTGGAGAAATTATCGACCTTACGTCCCGCTTTCAAAAAAGAGGGATCCGTCACGGCCGGTAACGCTTCGGGGATCAATGACGGGGCATCATTCGTACTGATCGCATCGGAAGAAGCTGTTAAACAAAACAACTTAACTCCTCTGTGCGAGATCATTGGTGTCGGACAAGGCGGTGTAGATCCTGCCATCATGGGTATGGGTCCCGTGCCTGCCATTGCCAACGCACTCAAGAACGCCGGAATCAAGCTATCCGATATCGACGTGATCGAGCTAAACGAGGCTTTTGCGGCACAATCGCTGGGAGTGATACACGAACTTATGGCACAACACGGCGTTACGAGAGAATGGATAAATGAACGTACGAACATCAACGGTGGTGCAATAGCACTGGGACATCCCATCGGGGCATCAGGAAACCGCATCGTTGTATCATTAGTACATGAAATGATAAACAATGAAGCAAAATTAGGTCTTGCTTCCCTCTGTATCGGAGGTGGCATGGGGACGGCCTTAATTCTGAAGAAATGTTGATTTAGGATTAAAAATTAGCTTCGATCAATTAAAACATTTAATAATAATGGATTTCAGTCTATCAAAACAAGAGCAACTCTTCTTACAAATGATAAGAGAGTTTGCAGAAAAAGAGGTAAAACCTCTGGCGGCGGAAGTGGACGAATCAGAGAGATTCCCGATGGAAACCGTTCAAAAAATGGCAAAACTTGGTATTATGGGTATCCCGTTCCCGGTGGAACTCGGTGGAGCAGGTGGTAGCAATATCCTTTACACGATGGCGGTAGAGGAGTTATCCCGTGTATGTGCCACAACCGGCGTAATCGTGTCTGCACACACCTCTTTGTGTTGCGCACCGATCATGGAACACGGAACCCCAGAACAAAAAGCCAAATATCTTCCCAAATTAGCTTCCGGTGAATGGATCGGAGCATTCGGTCTGACAGAACCGAACGCCGGAACCGATGCTTCTGCACAACAGACTATCGCGGTAAAAGAGGGAGATCATTACGTGCTGAACGGATCTAAAATCTTCATTACCAATGCCGGTTACGCACACGTGTATATCATCATGGCAATGACCGACAAATCCAAGGGAACAAAGGGTATTTCCGCATTCATCGTGGAAAAAGATTTCCCGGGCTTCTCCGTGGGTAAAAAAGAGAAAAAATTGGGTATCCGCGGTTCTGCAACCTGCGAGTTAATCATGGAAAACTGTATCGTTCCGGCCGAGAACTTACTCGGACAAGAAGGTAAAGGTTTCGGTATTGCCATGAAAACACTTGACGGCGGACGTATCGGTATCGCTTCTCAAGCATTGGGTATCGCTCAAGGAGCTATGGACGAGACCGTGAAATACGTGAAAGAACGTAAACAATTCGGTAAAGCCATCGGACAATTCCAAAACACCCAATTCCAACTGGCTGACTTGCAGACTAAAATAGAAGCTGCCCGTTTGTTAGTAAGACAGGCTGCCTACAAGAAAGACTTGAAAGTGCCTTATTCAGCAGATGCTGCTATGGCTAAATTATTCGCGGCAGAAACGGCCATGGAAGTAACGACCAAAGCCGTACAGTTCCACGGAGGATACGGATATACCCGTGAATACCCGGTTGAAAGAATGATGAGAGATGCCAAGATTACTGAAATCTACGAGGGTACGTCAGAAGTTCAGAGAATGGTGATTGCAGCAAATTTATTAAAGTAAAAGACAGTTGACATGAAGATCGTTGTTTGTATTAAACAAGTTCCGGATACCACGGAAATCAAACTGGACCCCGTTACAGGAACCCTTATCAGAGACGGTGTACCCAGTATTATGAATCCCGATGACAAGGGAGGACTTGAATTTGCCCTTCAATTAAAAGATCAATATGGAGCACATGTAACCGTGATCACCATGGGACCTCCTCAGGCAGAGGCTATCTTGAGAGAGGCATACGCCATGGGAGTGGATCGTGCCATCCTGTTAAGCGACCGCAAATTCGGTGGAGCCGATACATTGGCCACTTCTAACACCATTGCCGCAGCCTTGAGATCTCTGGAATTCGACCTATTGATCACCGGGCGTCAAGCTATCGACGGGGATACCGCACAGGTTGGTCCGCAGATCGCTGAACACCTGGATTTACCGCAAGTAACCTACGTGGAAAGCTTAACTTTCGACGGAAACAAGACTTTCACGGTGAAGAAATCCATGGAAGACGGTTACCAGATGGTACAGGTAGACACTCCTTGCGTATTCACGGCATTGGCTTCCGGAGTGAAACCCCGTTACATGTCTGTAAGAGGAATCGTTGAGGCTTACAATCACCCCATCGAAACCTGGACCTACAACGACATTACCGTGGATGATCAGAAGATCGGATTGAACGGATCACCGACCCGCGTATTCAAATCATTCACCAAGGGTGTAAAAGCTGCCGGACAAATCTACGAAGTAGACCCTGCAGAAGCTGTAGACATTATTATCAGCAAATTGAAAGAAAAATTTATTATCTAATGAAAGAGGATAGATTTAGAGTATTTCAATCTAAAATCTAAAATCATTAAATCTAAAATTAGAAATGGATAAGGCACAATATAAAAACGTTTACGTCTTCGTTGAACAAAGAGAAGGCGTTATCCAAAACGTGGGTCTGGAATTGTTAGGCAAAGCCAGAGAATTAGCTGATGCTTTAAATGAAAAAGTATATGCCATGTTATTGGGACATGACCTGACAACTCAGGCTCAGGAATGTATTGCTTACGGAGCCGACACCGTGTTGCGTGTGGATGCCCCGGAACTGGCTACTTACGTTACCGAACCTTATGCGCAGGCTATTTACCAGATCATCCGTGACAACAAACCGAGCATCGTGTTGATCGGGGCAACTACCATCGGTCGTGACCTCGGCCCCCGTTTGTCAGCCCGTGTAGAAACCGGATTGACAGCCGACTGTACCGGATTGGAAATTTCCGAGGATCGGGATCTGTTAATGACCCGTCCTGCATTCGGAGGTAACTTGATGGCAACCATCATTTGTAAAGAACACCGTCCGCAAATGTCAACCGTACGCCCGGGCGTAATGCGTATGGGCCAACGTGACGAGAACCGGAAAGGAACTATCGAAGATGTAAAAATCAATTTCGATAAATCCAAATTCCGTGTACGGGTTCTTGAAACGGTTAAACAAACCAAGAACTTGATAGACATCACCGAAGCACATGTATTGATCTCCGGAGGTCGTGGAGTAGGTAATGCAGAAGGTTTCGATATGTTGCGTGCTATGGCAAACACCATCGGTGCCGAAGTATCTGCATCTCGTGCCATGGTTGATGCCGGAGTATTAGGACACGAACGTCAGGTAGGGCAAACCGGTAAAACCGTACGTCCCGACTTGTACTTCGCCATGGGTATCTCCGGAGCCATCCAGCACTTGGCCGGTATGGAAGAATCCGAATACATCATCGCGATCAATAAAGACAAATTTGCCCCGATCTTCAACGTGGCAGACTTGGGTATCGTCGGCGATGTTCGCAAGATCGTTCCGCTTTTAACTGAAAAGTTGAAAAGATAAAATAAAGGGAAGTGTCGCATTGACACTTCCCTTTTTACCTAACCTTCATCAAAAAATCACGAATCCCCAGATATTGTATCCCCTCGTAAGTATTCCCATGAAACAAATCTTGCGAGACGACAATCTTGGGATAATTATCTTCTATCTTTAAAAGATTACCAAATTCCCGTTGGATAGTTGTCTCATCATTTAGCTGTAAAGCGACCTGCACATACACCTTTTCACCCTCCCGCTCACCAATAAAATCAACTTCTTGTTTCTCCCATACTCCCACGGAAACCTTATATCCTTGATATAACAAATGATTATAAACAATATTCTCTAATATCTTCCCCTGATCTTGAAGTTTAAAACCGGTTATAACATTTCGAATTCCCAGATTTTCAAAATAATATTTATTCCCTACCTCAAAAATACGTTTCCCCACAATATCATACCGATCAACACGAGAAATAATAAAAGCGTTTGCAAAATGGCCTATATAAGTCAGAATTTGATTCACTCCCAACGTAACTCGTTGCGATTTCAAATAATCACTTATCCCTTTAGCCGAAAATATACTTCCTACATTATCTGCAAGAAACAAAAGTAACCTCTCTAAAAAATCAGTATTCCGTAAGGCATAGCGGCTAACCACATCCCGATAAACAATCGTGGAATATATACTCTTCAAATATTCAAAAACAATTTCATCTTCCAATTTCAAATGCATCAAATAAGGCAACCCTCCATATCTGGTATATAACCCATAACTTTCATCCGAATTTTCCAGTTCATGAAACTGTAAAAACTCCGGATATGACAAACTATATATCGTGAACTCGATATATCGGCCCCCTAAATAAGTGGCCAATTCCCCGGACAACATTTTCGCATTGCTTCCGGTCACATATATATCGTTATTTTCATCCAAGGCCAACGAGCGCAGAGCTTTCTCGAATTCACTCACCTCCTGTACTTCATCAATAAATATATAATTTTTCCTGTCGTTTAAACATTTACTCACCACGTAAGCATGTAGCTCCTTTGCAGATCTTATGAAATCAAAAGTGATATCTTCCAAATTTATATAAATGACATTCGCCCCCGCTTCCTTTTTCCGGATCAACTCTATCAGTTGAAATAAAATATAACTTTTCCCCACCCGACGTTGCCCGGTCATCACTTTGATCAAAGACGTGCCCATGAATGGCTCTATTTTCTTCAAATAATGCTCTCTATATTTTATATTCTCCATTTTCATTATAATTAAAACTCTCCCCAAAAATACGAAAAGTTTTCATCATACTGAAAACTTTCAACGAGTAAAGCAAAAGTTTTCATCATACTGAAAACTCCTCCAACCTCTCTAACACAAGTTGGGTAAACACCTGGTACCCATCTCTCCCCCTGTGCAAGGGGGAGTTGGAGGGGGTAGTACCCCATTATAACCCCAAAGGGGCAGCCGAAGCCACCCCTTTCCCTTATCGTCCGGAACGTTTCCGTTCCCATCGATTCTTACACCAAGCCACCACGACCGAGCTAATCACTCCTCCCACGATACTCAATACCCCCGTCACGAAATCATCTGCCACCTGCGAGAGAAAAGCATTAAATCCCAGCGTGAAAAATATTCCGGTAAAAAAATACACGCTCATCATACCGTCAAATAGCGACTATCCGACGCAGCACTCCCGTTCCTCAAGGTTGCGAAACAATACACCTTCACGTTAGCCTCATCCCAGTCCTCGGGAAGAGCATAACTCGTGTTACCATTTTCTCCCCGATCTCTCAACGGAACGATCTTGGCACGATTCAACACGGTTTCCAGCAAAACGCCATACACTTTATCATCCGCCAACGCATACCCCTCCTCTTCTTCCTGCATCTCCTGCTCGAAAGAATACATCTTACTCTCCGAGGCGTACGTCACGGTCACTTTAGGCGTGTACAACAACCCCTCGGCCATTTTTAACCGATCAAACACGATGGTTGCCACGTGTTTCTCGTCCACCTCCACGGCTGCCTGATTCACTTTCACGAAAGCATTCGAAGTCGTACCATTTCCCATTCCCACGAAACCTTTCCGAATCACCGGAATCAATCTCCGAGACAACTGAACCAACACCTTCATCTTCGCCCGTTGATCAAGTATCTCCGGAGTCGGGTTATCCCTTCTTGAAAAGATCTTCGCCTTCGCGATATTCTGCTTGTTCGTGTAACACATCGTCACGTTACCAACGGACTTCTTTACCTTGCCTAACAAATAAGAATTAAATTTTGCCATAACATTAAAATTTAAAAATGAATAAATCAGAAAATTTAAAATGATCTCACACTCCCCACGTGGGCCCTACACGAAAAATGCAAGCAATTTATTTCAATTTAGAATGTAGAATTTAAAATTTAGAATGAAAACTCAGCCCGTGCGGCTGGAATCAAAAATCTAAAATTTAAAATCAATAATACTGAATCCACTCTGCCACCCTCAACGCCGGTCCCGGATCCACCTTCCTTGGCGTCACGTCCGAATGCCCCACGATGTCCCCGATCGGATAAGTATCCACCAGCAAACCACACACCTCGTTCAACACCCGCATCTGCACGTCCGTGTAATCATGCCAGTACGTCGGCACTTCTCCAGAATCCTCCGTGTACACCTCTTTCACTGGTACTTCTTTCCCACATTCCGCCACAAACTTTCCCCCTTCCAGTCGCAACTGCCCTAAGTTATCCAGTTCGATCCCAATCGAATAATGATTCAGTTCGTTCCTTCCCCTGTAACTACTCTTCCCCGCGTGCCACGCCTCGATATTAAACGGCACCAGTTGTATCACCTGCCCGTCCCGTCCGATCACCACGTGAGCCGAAGCCTTCACATCCGGCCTCACCAAGAATTTTGCCGAAGATTCGGCACTCGTACCTGCCGTGTAATGTAAAATAATCATATCCGGCACTCCCAGTCCCTGTCTATTCTTCGGGCATTCCAGATGAATCACCCCATCTCCCACCAAACGATGGTTTACAACTGAAAATGATGAATTAGAACTTGAAAATACTTCCATAACAAAAAATTTAGAATTCAAATTGCTTATCTTTTAGTTTTTATCTTTTACCTTTTATCTTAAAAATGGCCTCCGCCATTTTTTCCCCGCTCCTTCCCACCACGTACCCTCCCAACCCGATTTCCAATAAATCCCAGAACCGGGAAGTTTCTGCTAGTATCGGTAAACTGGTAAAAGTTCCGATCAAAATAACACTGGCAAACGTCAACATCACCAGCGGGCGCCACGATCGCTGCAACCAATTCCCCTTCACCTCCTCCTGCACCGTGACAGCTCTTGCCTGTGTTAATTCTCTCTCCAATTCTTGAATCAATTTCAACAATCCGATTTCCAGCTCTTTTTTCTCCCTCGTCGGGAGTGTTAATTGACCAATCAACTCGCTGATCGAATTAACAATTCCACTTATCGGCTTCATCCCCGTTCACAATTTAATGCATTGCGAATTCGAGAATCGTTTCCCATCCGGGGACACGAAGAAACAATACAAATAAATCCTCACCCCCTTGCCACGCTCTAACGGAAAAGTTACTTTTTCTGCCACCCGTAACACCTCCAATCCCTCCAACAACTTCGGGCTAAATGAACGATTCGAATAAAGCACGACCACATTCAAACGATCTGTCGCCTCAAAATTATATGCCTCCTCGTCATTCTCCCAATCCAACGTGACCATCCCCTGCTCATCCATTCTCCCCTGCAGATTATACGCCTGTTGTCGTTTCCCGGCAGAAAAATGCAACTGCGAAAAATCACCGATCTTCCCGTTTGCCCGAAACGCTTTCAAATTCTTCTTCATAAAAAGTGCGTAGCCACTACTACAGATTTTGTCTGCCGAAAGATCCAAAATTCCCTTCAGGGGTGTCTCCTTTATCTTTTGGTAAAAACGCACAGCCACCCGAAAACGGGACCTTACCTCTTGCTGTTGCGGCGTGTTTGGATCAATTCTATCGGGAACACTCCTCATATAAGATTTCCCGTTCAACTTGCAGAAAACGACATTCCCTACTCGCCCCTTTATTCCAAATTCATTACGAACTAAAGCCATAACTATTTTTTTTAATGAATACTACTTCTGTCTCATCAACTCTCGCTGATTTCCGAATGCAATATTACAGCTATTCAACTCCCCGCTTGTTATACGTCACAGTTACGTCTAACGAAATAATCCGCAACACTATGATTACCAGCACTCCAAAAAGTACTCATTCCCCACTTTCAAAGCAACAAAAAAGGGTAGCAAAAGTATCTCAAACTCTTACTACCCTAAAATCTTACCAACTTTTCACTCTAAATTCTAACCTACTTGTACTCCTGTTCCCTCAATTTCTCAATCAACCTCTCCATTTGGTCTAAAACCGTCTTTTCCTTATACCGTTTCAACACCCTGCTTTTCAACTGCCGAAAATTTTTAATCCGTATACCCCAAACCTGTTCGGCAATAGCCACCAACTCACGAAACTCCAGTAACTTTCCCGCCGGTGAATAAAACTCCCCTAGTGCCTCGAAACCTATCAACAGCTCTATCACCTTCGTCGATACATTTTTCGTCTGCCAGAACACCAACGTCTCCTTCCCCTCATTCTTCAAAAACCTCGCCGGATTATCCATCCTCTCGTGGAAAAGCTGCCATTCGTCCTCAACCACTTGTAACCCTCGCCCGATAAAGCATAACCGACACGCCCCTTTTTTCCCCCACTCCATCGCAGTCCTTGTACATCTCCAATAATGCCTGCAATCGAGTCTTCGTGTAATTCAACGCACGGCACGTTGACAAATAATCATCTCCCAAGTCACATAGCCCTGCAACCTCTTCAACAAATTTTCCTAATTCATCCTCCAAATCCTCTTTTGTGATTTCCTCAAATGATTCTCCCGCCAATAAAGCAAAGAATCTTGTCTCCAGTAATTCTGTCATAGTTTTAAAATTTAAAATAAATAAAAATTCCCAGGCGTCATTACCCGGGAAATATTCTTAATTTTAAAATCGGAATCAGGAAATCACATCATCATATCCACTCAAATCTCTCAATCATTCCCCCAAATCATCAATCTTTCAATCTAAAATTTAAAATCTAAAATTAGAAAGTTGTTTCACAACTTTCGTAACTCTCTCCACGTCCTCATCCGTCAACGTCGGCCCCGACGGCAAGCACAAACCGATCTCGAATAACCGTTCACTCGTCCCGTTTCCATAAAATGGAGCGTCTTTGAACACGGGCTGTAAATGCATCGGTTTCCACAAGGGCCTACTCTCTATATTATCCTCATCAAGAGCCAACCGAACATCCTCTCTCGTGAATCCGGCCTCCTCCGGCTCTACCGTGATACACGTTAACCAGTAATTCGAGTTAAAATCCTCCCCTTCCGGCTGGCACATCACCTTCACCCCTTTCACCCCATTCAATAACTTCACGTACAAATCATGAATTTCCCGTCTCCGGGCAACGTGTTCATCCAACACGAACATCTGCCCCCTCCCGATTCCCGCACAGATATTACTCATCCGGTAATTATAACCGATCTTCTCGTGCTGGTAATGCGGCGCTTGTTCCCTTGCCTGAGTAGCATAAAATAACGCCCGTTTTGCTTTCTCCTCATTAGGACATATCAACGCTCCTCCTCCCGATGTTGTGATCATCTTGTTGCCATTAAACGACAACACCCCGTACTCCCCGAAAGTCCCGCACTTCCGTCCCTTGTACTCCGATCCCAACGCCTCCGCCGAATCCTCCAACACCGGGATTCCATAACGATTGGCCACCTCCATCACCTCTCCCATCTTCACCGGCATACCGTACAAGTGTACCGGGATAATCGCCTTCGGTAACCTCCCCGTTTTCGCCAACCGATCCTTAATCGCCATCTCCAATAACACCGGGTCCATGTTCCAAGTATCTTTTTCACTATCCACGAAAACTGGAGTCGCTTCCAAGTAAGCAATCGGGTTCGCCGATGCCGCGAAAGTAAACGACTGGCAAATCACTTCATCTCCCGGCTCTACTCCCAACAATATCAACCCCAAATGCAATGCGGCAGTTCCAGCACTTAACGCCACAACCCGCTTTCCCTCGTTTTCAATCAAAAAATCCTGTAAAGCATGCTCAAAGGCATTAACATTGGGTCCCAAAGGAACTACCCAGTTCGTGTCAAACGCCTCTTGTATAAATTCTTGCTCCCGCCCGCTCATGTGAGCTAACGAAAGCCAAATTTTTGATTTCATAAATATATCGTTTAAGAACAAATCAATGAAACTTAATTAGTTTTGTAGGAATCCCAATGGGAAGGCATTTTCCGGTAACAATTTTGTCACCACCGTTCCAACATCGGTTGATGATTTTCGCCTCCACGCCCACGTAAACTTTTTCACCTATACTCACTTCCCCTGATATATTTCACCCCGGGCATATGTTCGGGTTTTGTATCTCAAGAAAATCGACCTTCTCGTCATCGGATTACCCAGGACAAACACTAACGACAATCGTTTTTTCCAGCCGTTTTAATTCACCTATCCCACCCTGTAACGGAAAACTGTTAACCGTTTCCCTCCGTTTGATGCCATCATCGAGCTAGCACATTGTTAATCATTCATTTATATTTTATCAATTCACACTTATTTCCCCCTGCTATACAATAATCCGGGATATCCCTCGTCACGACGGAACCCGCATGGATCAATGACCATTTCCCGATTTTTACCCCGGGCACAACACAAACACCCGCACCCACATGGGTACCCTCGCCAATAAAAACATTTCCGCACAAAGCTGCATTCGGGGACACGTGAACGTAGTCTTGGATGATACATTCATGATCTACACTTGCCGACGTGTTGATGATACAATGTTTGCCCACACAGGCACAAGAGTTTATCACGGCGTTAGGCATAACCACCGTCCCCTCTTCTATTTGTGCTTGCAAAGAAACTATCGCACTCGCATGGATAGCGAGACCGAAGGAGCAACCTTGCAATTTATCGACAACGAGTTTACGGGTTTTGTTATCTCCGATACTTACTATTACCGGGGAGAAATCCAACCTACCATGAGACACTGGGTAACCCATTAACTCCTTTATCCCGAGGTTATCGTCTATCAAACCGTCAACAGGAATCCCTCGAGATTTCAAAATATCAATGATCACTTTTGCGTGACCGCTAGCACCGTACAAGTACATTCCGCATATCAATTATTTCCCGTGAACAGTTCCATCGTGGCACTCGTGCTCGAGTTAATCCCTTCCCGAATGAACACTTTTTTTATCGTTAAAAACAAAATCTTCATGTCCAACACGAAAGAAAGGTGATCCACGTACCAAACATCATACTCGAACTTTCGCTGCCACGAAATCGCATTTCTTCCATTAACTTGAGCCCATCCCGTAATTCCCGGACGCACGTCATGTCTTTTAGCCTGTTTCTCTGAATATAATGGTAAATATTGTGGTAGCAGCGGTCTCGGACCGATCAATGACATGTCTCCTTTCAACACATTGAACAATTGAGGCAATTCATCTAATGAAATTGACCGTACAAACCTTCCCATTCTCGTTAAACGCTTCTCATCCGGTAACAAATTTCCTTCTTTATCTCGCTCGTCTGTCATCGTCTTGAACTTGATCATCTTAAAAATTCTCCCCTTCAATCCAGGTCTTTCTTGCACGAAAAATATGCCGTTCTTTTCATTCGCAAAAAATAACCACACGCTCACAATTAATAATAACGGTGACGACACAAACAACACTAGTAAAACAAACAGCAAATCCAACAATCGTTTAAAACAAACCTTGTACATATTTAATAAAAATATTTTTAAACCTCATACCATCCACATAAATTCTAATAATTCATCTGCAAGGCTCTCATAATTCAAATATTTCTCTGCATAAATTTTTCCACGTTCTCCCATTTGTTTCAAAAAAGACTTATCCATTTTCGACAACTCTAATATTTTACTCGCTATCAAGTCCCGATTATTCGTGTCAACAAAAAAACCGCATCCTGCTTCATTTAACATACTTCTATATCCATTATAAGCGACAAGACACGGGACTCCAGACAAAAGGTAATCTATCCACTTGTTAGGAGACACCCCGTACTGATATATTTTCAAATCTCCCCAAATGTTTATCAATAGATCAGCTTTAGCCAAAACAGGTATCACCTCTTTTTTAGGAATAGAATCCAAGAATACTACATTTTTATTTGTATTTGAAACAATAAATTGCTTTTTTAATGGTCCATCACCTATAATCAAAAATTTAATCTTAGAGTGCTCCTTTAGGCGTTCCGCCACGTCAAGAATTACTTCAATGTAATTCAATCTGCCTATAGTTCCACTATAACAAATATTAAAACAATCTCTAGAAAAATATTCTTCATAAAGCCCTGTTTTTACTAATGTCACAAAATCTTCATCATATCCTTGCGTAATACATTTAAAACTAAAAGGCTTTGATATTTGGCTTCTCAAATATAAATCAAATTTAGGAAGAGGGGATATAAAAGCATCTGCATTATCATATCCCAATAACTCCACTTTTTTCAATATCCTCACGAAAATATTATTTTCCGTAAATCTACCAGATTCAACAATCGTGGCTGGCCATATATCCCGAATCTCCAAAATCAATTTAGTCTTATATTTCCTTTTCAACCAAACACCAATTACGAAAGTCAAGAGAGAAAGCGAAGAAACAATAATATAGTCCGGTCTCTTCAACTTATTGGGTAACAAAAGCAACACGAACAGATTCCATTCAAAAATAATCCATGAAAGAATCCTTTTCATACTTAATCCATACGAAATCAACGGTCCGTTTAATTGATAACAATTAACACCCTCCAAACGCTGTCTACGACTACATCCCCAAAAGGGATCCGCCTTCTTTCCGTTAGAACGACTATAGAACAACGAGATATCATGCCCTTTTTTAGCCATTTGTTTGGAGAGCATAAACTGTCGAGAAGGAAATCCCTCTTTCGTTGTTATCGCATACTTCGATATATACCAGATATTCATAAATACACTTGTCACAAGAATAATCTCACAACTTCAAAAGCCTCCGCATATTCACAACCGACCTGAACGCCTCTTGTCTTAGCCAGTGAATAAACGAACTCTTTAGACAAATAATCTCTAAAACCCTGCGATTTATATTCTTGTAAAGCCTCGTACTTCTTCTGTACATACTTGGCGTCTAATTTAATAAAGCAATCCGTATTGAATGTCAAATTGTTCCAAATCAATTCATATCCCAAGATTGTCGTATTTTTAAATGCGCGCAAGCCTTCTTGAGCCACGGTTGTATGATCTTGATGAATATCATGTAAACTAGGCATAAATACTAGATCGAAATGACAACTCTTTTTTATGCGTACTAATTCTTCCAGTATTTCCTGACGGACATAATTTAACTTTCGCACTTCATAATGATAGATCAATAGATTCTCCGGTTTTATACCTAACTTTTGGGTAGCCGCTTTCACTTCTATTGAAAGAATATTCTTAGGATATCCTTTCGGAACAGATTGATCGGCTGTAGAAAATGCCACGTAAATAACATTTTTACCTTCTTCAATAAATTTACTTATTGTCCCACCTAATCCTAATTCTCCATCATCGGTATGAGGAGCCAATACAAGAATATTTTTAATATCCATCACAATTTATTTTACTAAAACTTTACCAGGATTTCCAATGATCGTTGTCCCCGTTGTTACATCTTTTAAAACAACAGCCCCCATTCCCAAAAAGCAATCATCTTCCACGACAACCTTCTCGCGAACCGTCACATGAGGTGCTACATAACAATTATTTCCCACAATAACTCCCCCGCATAAAACAGCCCCTACCGTGATCATTGTATTTTTACCAGTTCTAGAATTATGACCTATTTGTACTAGATCATCTATTTTCACATTATCTTCAATTATCGTGGCACCTATCGTTCCTCGCTCTATCGTTGTATTCGATCCGATAAAAACATTATTTCCAATCTCTATTTTCCCCGCATGAGGAAAATGTTCAGGAATTCCTTCTTCATTCACTTCAAAACCAAAACCTTCTTCACCGATCACTGCTCCCGACTTTATATAACAATCCCGTCCGATAGATACATTTCCAAGAATCACAACATTATGATGAATCTCCGTATTATCCCCAATATTAACGTCCTTACCTATATAGCAATTTGCTCCAATATATACCCCTTGCCCCAATCCAACTTCTTGCTCAATCACAGCAGAAGGATGTATCCCTTTTTTCTTTTCCTTAGAAATGAAAAAATGATCTATAACCCTCAAATAATCCAAACGAGGATTCGCTGATAATATATGAGGGCATTTCAACTTATTTTGATAGTCATTTATAGCTATTACTAAAATGTCCAAATGATCATTCAATTTTTCCACTAATTCATCACTATACTTTTTGGCAAAAACAATACTGTTAGGTTCTATTTTATCTAACGTGGAAAAAAAACGAATATCTACATTTTTTCCAACATACTTTTTTTGTAAAAAAGTAGCCACTTTAACACAATCAACTATTCCCATATTAATTTAGAATCAATTTACAAATAAATAACATCTTATTTATTATCTATTCACACCTCTCGACAAGCTCTTCGACATCCACATTACTCGCTGACAAACGCAAACAAATAACGACTTGTAATGGTGAACAAATATAAATTTCAAATTCTATTTAGTATACAATATAAGCAAGAGATGTTAATCACATACTTTCTCATAAAGATCTAACAATTCACTCTCCTGAGATTGCCAATTATATTTTTCCATATATGCCTTATACCCATTTCGCCCCATTTGCATTGCCTCTTCTTGATGATTTAACAAATATAGTATAGCATCTGTTATTTCGTTTATATTTAAAGGATTAACACAAATACCACATTTATATTTATCGACAATATCTTTATGATATTTAAAATCCGTACATATAAACGGGATCGAGCATTTCATATATTCAAATAATTTCGTCACCCCCAATGAACCTTCATCATCATAATTTACCGCACAATAATTTTCTATGATTATTCCAATCTTTGTTCTCCTGTATAAATCCTCCACCTCTTCTTGAGTTATCACTCCTAAATAAATTACTTTCTGCCAAGCAGGCAAACTTTTCAGACTTTCTAAATAAGAATTTGCTCTTCCCGCTAAAACATACTTCACATTTTCAATATCTTCTATAGCCTTTATTAAATTATGATGTAGTCGCTCCGTAGAAATCGTTCCGGCAAAAGCTAATATGTTTTCCCGCTTTAAATAATCATCATTTTTCTTAATATCTTCACTGCCATCTAATAACGGATAATTTGTTACCAATTTAACCTTCTTCACATATTCAAGTCTCTTTTCCATTTGAGGAGTTACAACAATAACCGCATCTAACAGTTTCAACACTTTTGTTTCATACCTAACATAAGCCCAAGATACAAATTTTCGAAAAACTGAAGGGATCCATGTTTTAGTCATAATATTAACAGGATAATCTTCATGCATATCATATATGACCTTTTTCCCCCTCCTTTTCAACTTACTTGCGAATCTCAATAAATCAGGATCATGAAAATGATATACGTCTGCATTCAGGGACAAAGCTTTTTTATATACTAAATTAGCAGTACATAACATTCTACGAATTCGTCCTTTTTTTTCATATTTAACACCTAGAATATGCACCCCATTTCTCAACTCATCCTTTGTCCCAGGAGCAACTAGATAAACATCATACCCCACTTTCGCTAAAGAACAACATTCCTTGTAAAAAATTCGACCATCGTATGGTGGATGTGCACTAGTAAAATGACAAACCTTTATCATACAATTTTCAATTAACAAATATTCATACCAAAGTGTCAAATAAATATTTTATGCTTTCTTTGGAAATACAGCAAAAAGAAGTAACAATAATAATAAACCATGTGTTAGCAATAACGTCGTAAAAAAAGAACTCATAAATCCTAAAACAGTAGCAATAATAGGTAAGATTAATAATTTCACATCAATGCCCCTAGTAAAAGAATCCATTATTTTTACAAACATTATAAGTAAAAATGGAAAAAGCAAAATACCCCAAATACCAAAATTCGCGTAAGCGTCTGAAAACAAACCATTATTGGCTCCCATTTCGGGATATCCCATTTGTTTTCCAATTAAATGAGATATTTTTGTCCCCTCATACGGAGATTCGAAACCTAATTTTCCTAAAATACCTGTTCTCCACATATCTTTTTCTCTAACAGAAAAAAAATCATAATATTGATAATTCAAAAAAGCTGGCACATATAACACTCTTCGCACTATCAATGTTGCGCCCCAAAATGAAGAAAACACTTTGTATTCAATATAAGAGATACAAGTTATAATTGTCAAAAACCAAGAATATTTATAAATACTCTTTGAAGTAAAAAAGAAATATCCCCAAAAACATAATAATAATAAAAATAGTACCGTCTTATGGCCTCCGAGAGAAAAATTAAACAAAATTATGACACTCAATACTAAAACCATAAATTTATTTCTCATTTGAAAAAAATACACAAGATACATTGGTAAGATTGTTCCTGCCGCTGGTATCAGGTAATTCATTATTCCTGGCAAATCCCAGTTTATTGAATCAGCTCTCAATTCATACTCATTAATCAAATCAAAACTCATTCTAAAATTAGCATAAACACCAGATACATAAATAATTGACAACATCAAAAGAATCATTATTAAATAAAAAACATAATAACCGTTCTTGATACTCAAATGATGTAATTGCTTATTTTTGAACAAAACTACACTCAACATAAATAATACCCAATAGCTAATAATTAATGATACGAACATACCATCTACCGGCATAAAAGCGATTAATGATGTACACGGGACATAAGCCATTAAAAATAATAATACAATAACATTAGAAAAAAAAACATTTTGAGATTGATACAAACGAATTATAAAAGGAATGAAAACAAGTAAAATTACCCATGAATAAAAATAGCTTGACGGTGTTGAAACATTAATATAACCATCATACTCAAATAATGGAGAAATAATATTTTTATAGTTTAAATCAAGGAATAATCTATAACTAATAATACCTAAAAAATTCAGAAAGACATGCCAACATCCCATACAAAATTATTAAAGAAATACTCTTTTAAATTAATTTACATTATGCAAACTTATACCTAGCTTCCAGCAATCTTATTATTACAATTGAAATTTACTCATATAAAATCGGATATCAATATTTAGACATGAGACTTCGTTTGTCAAATAATCAACAACAATGATATTATTCCTTGTAAAAACAACACAAACTATACATAATAATAGAACTATAATGTCTTTCTTATACAATTTTTCAATTCTGTATAAGATCGGAAGAGCGTCGTGTAGGGAAAGAGTGT
>OGGQ01000859.1_pt1 | contig 42810 bp, 38 predicted proteins | sample 1571191 | NCBI WGS metagenome assembly OGGQ01 (sample SAMEA2582061, study PRJEB24529) | metagenome | biome: Human gut stool | place: China | collected 2011
GTGGTTGTGATTCCATCGCCCGTGATCTCGGCCGAAACATTATAAATGATGCCTTTGCCCTTATTCACAAAAGAAACAGAGGCATAGCCTTCCTCGCCCATAGAAAGATACTCCGGGAAATCCGTGCGGGATATCTCGAAGCGTTCGGGCTGTACAATGGGTACCGTAACAGGCATCTGTGCTGTGAGCGCAGCGCTGTCAGACGCGGAATTTCCCGAAACGTTTACTGTAATATTATAGCTGCCGCCATTTGCCACAGCGCTGGCATTCAGTTGAAACGTCACCTGTGTGGAAGCGCCCGGTTTCATGTTGCCCACAAAAATATTGGTGCTGCCGCTGGCAACGGTGATCTGCTCGGGCAGCGCAAGGTTGACAGCCACATTTTCGGCCCCCACGGTACCGCCGGAAGCCAGCACATCGACGGTCAGCGCGAAATCGCTGCCCGCGTTGATGCTGCCGCCGCCATAGCTGGCGGAGGTGACGACCAGCGCCGAGGCCTTGGCGCCCTCGGTGGAAGAACCCACGCACTGGCTGATGGGCTGCGACATGGATTTGAGTTGGCGTGTATTGTCATTGTACGCCAAATCGAAAGAAAGCTTATTATCCCCGCCCAAGTAAGTAATGTCGTTCAGGATAATCGCATATTGAAGACCTGCTGCACCGACTTTATCGGCAGCGAATGTCGTCGTCGTGATATCTCCCAGCGAAGGGGATGCGAACGATGCTGTCGATGTAATTTTAATATTCGCAGCCAGTGCGCGTCCGTCTGCCAGTGTCAACTGATCAGCGGAGGTAATACGCGGGTCAACAACCGCAATGATAATACGGCATTTCTGCCCTTCTTCAATGCGCTGGAGCTCTGCTCCTGCAGCATCCGTGACTGTATAAGCCGCAATGTACGGGTCGCCTGCAACAGGAGCAGGCGTTGTGTCACTGCTGCTGGTACTCGCGCTGGAACTTGTGCCTGAGCCTGTCTCATCCGCCCAAGCCGGAACGGCCAGCATGGTGAAGATCATCACCATCGCCAAAATCACGCCTGTCTTTTGCAGGACCTTCTTCGTTTGGTTCTTCATATGTTTGTACTCCTTCTCACATGGATTCCTGGTTTACTTTTTCAGCCACGGCAGCAGCCACGGCCTTTGCCTGCCTGGCTGCCGGTTTTTTTTCCTCTGGAACGGTCGTTTCCGGCTCTGCGATATCCCCGCTCGTTACATCGCCAAACAGGCGACGGCGGTTTTCTGCTTTTTCGTCTTCGCCCAGCAGCACATTGTCCAGCACACGCCCGTCCTTGATGGTAACAATGCGGTCTCCGCAATAGGCCAGCTCTTTTTCATGCGTCACCATCACGAAAGTGATGCCGTAGGACTTGGCCATCTCCAGCATGGAATAAAGCACCTGGCGCGAGGTCGTGGAGTCCAGATTGCCCGTCGGCTCGTCTGCAAAGATAACCTTTGGCTTTGCAACAAAAGCGCGCGCAATGCCCACACGCTGCTGCTGTCCGCCGGACATCTCCGTCGGCTTGTGGTTCGCGCGGGAGAGCAAACCCATTTTTTTCAATTCTTTACGCGCCAACTTTTCCCGCTGCTTTTTCCCCATGCCTTTGAACATCAGCGGCAGGGCCACGTTTTCCGCAGCCGTCATGGAAGGCAGAAGATTGTAGCTCTGGAAAATGAACCCCAAGTGCTGCTGGCGGAAATCCGCCAATTCGTCCTCTGTCATTGCGGAAATATCATGCTTGCCAATCAGCACCCTACCTTTGGTGGGCTTTTCCAGCCCTGCAAGCTGGTTGAGCAGTGTGGATTTGCCGCTGCCGGAAGCGCCGACGATACAGCACATCTCCCCTTCGCCGATTTCCAGGCAGATGTCGTCCAGCGCGACCACCTTTTCCTTGCCTACGCGGTATATCTTGCGCAGGTTTTGTACTTTTATAATGGATGCCACGAAGCGCATCACCTCTTTCTAAAACAGTCTATCACAGTCTGGCTCTGTATTTCAAGTTGCTTTCGACAGCTTTCGCTGTTACAATAAGCCTATCGAAGAAACGGAGGTCCTCATGAAGATCATTTTCGTCTGGCTCCTTGCCATTGTTTTCCTCATCGACAGCGTCCTGCGCGCCATCCGCTCCAGCTTCAACCTTGGGGTGCTGATGATGTATCTCATCACTGCCGCACTGTGGATATACGCTCTTTTCCATACCAAAATCGACGCTTTTTGCGCTGCCGGTGCAGGCCGCGTTCTAAAAATCATCTTTTTCTGCTGCTGCGCCGTTTTTGCGCTGCTGCTTATATTCGTCGCGGTGAGCGGCTACTCCGACACCGCGACCAAACAGGAAAAAGCGGTGATCGTACTGGGCGCCGGCCTGCGAGGCGAACGCGTGACCGACCTTTTGGCACGCCGTCTGGATGCCGCATATGATTATCATCTGGAAAACCCGAATGCCGTTATTGTTGTGACTGGCGGACAGGGCCCCGGCGAGGACATTCCCGAAGCCCGGGCCATGAAAGCCTATCTTGTGGAGAAAGGCGTGCCGGAGAAGCAAATTCTGGAAGAAGCGTCCAGTACCTCCACCGAGGAAAATTTTTGCTTTGCGCGCGAAATTTTGGAACAGCACGGTCTTTCGCAGGACGAACCCGTCGCGTATGTCACCAATGCGTTCCATTGTTACCGCGCAGCAAAATACGCTGCCGCCGCAGGCTTCACAAATGTGAACGCCATCCCCGCCTCTATCGGCTTTTCTTCCGTACTCCCCTGTTATATGCGTGAGGTAATGGCGGTGCTGTACTACTGGATGTTTCGCACCTGACAAGACGGGAATACCGCAAAATCTCACAACCGCTGTATAATGAACGTTTTATCCTCCGCAATTATTTCATAATTATTGCAAAAAGTATGCGTGCTATGCCATTTTTCGCAAAAACCGGCCAGACGTTTTGCCGTAAAATTTCGCGCGATGGAATCTTCGTCATCTGTTTTCTTCGTCCACCATGCCTCTTCTTCCGAATTTCTCATGTTGTCCGGGTTGCAAATCACAATAGAAAGGCTTGTGAATGTATGATAAAAAAATTTTTTCTCAGCGCACTGCTGTGGATGACAGCGCTTTCTTTTGCAGGATGTCAGGCTGTATCCGCATCGTCTGCTCTTTCAAATCCTGCCTCATCCTCCGCTTTTTCAGGCAGCAGTGCCGTTCGTTCCCCTGCTGTTTCCTCCAGCGCAGCTTCTCTTTCAGAAACGCCCGGCAGCACCCCCTTCGGCGAGATGATGTCGGCCCTGTCCGGCTATCAGCAAGGAACCGCCGGGAGCCATCTGAAGCAGTATACCGCAGCGTGCGGTGTTCTCAACTTTGCACAGCAGTACGACAGCAATCAGGAGGAACAGCTGCGCAGCGATCTGGACGAATATCTGAACGCTGCCAGCGCTGAAACGATCGACATCCTTGCAGAGGGATGCGGAAACGTCGACTTTGCCGCTCGGGAAATTCTTTCAAACGGTGTAGACGGTGTGGCCGATATCCTGAACGATGCGGGAAACCCAAATCAATACGATGAATATGATCCGGAAAAGTACGAGGCAGTGGCCGGCATCCTGAAAGAAACCCTGGCGGCATATACCTGACGCAATTCTCTCTTTTAGGCATCTCCCCGATACGGAAAACGGCGGTTTGCAAATCTGCAAACCGCCGTTGTTCATTTCATTAAACTTTTAAACTTTCAGCGCAAAATCTCTTTCAGGAAGCTTTTCCCGTCCAACTGAACAGGCACGCCCAGATACTCGCAAACGGTCTGCGCAATGCAAGCAAAGCTGCGCCTTGTACCCAGGTCCACGCCCGCACGGACACCTTTGCCATAGGCGAGCATCGGCACATACTCACGCGAATGATCGGTAGATGGGGTCGCGGGGTCACAACCGTGATCAGCCGTGATGATGAGCAGGTCCTCCGCGCGCAGCAACGGCAGCAGCTTTGCAAGCTGCCCGTCGAATTCCGTTGCCGCATTGGCATAGCCGTCCACATCGTTGCGGTGGCCGTACACCATGTCAAAATCCACGAGATTCACGAACGCAAGGCCTGAAAAACCACGCTGCGCGAGCTCCAGCGTCACTTCCATGCCGTTGGCGTTGCCCGTTGTCTTAAGCTTCTCGCTCACGCCTTCCCCGTCGAAGATATCATAAATTTTCCCTACGCCGATGGTATCCAGCCCCGCCGCGCGGATGTAGTCCAGCATCGTTTTGCGCGGCGGCTTAAGCGAAAGGTCGTGCCGGTTGGTGGTACGCTTGAAATTCTTCGCGTTTGTTCCCACAAAAGGACGCGCGATGACGCGGCCCACATTGTGGTCTCCGGTAAGCATCTCCCGCGCTATTTCGCAGTAACGGTACAATTCCGGCACCGGAACCACAGCTTCATTCGCCGCCACCTGAAACACGCTGTCCGCAGAGGTGTATACGATGAGCGCGCCTGTTTTCATATGCTCTTCGCCGTAATCCCGGATAACGTCCGTTCCTGAATACGGCTTATTGCAAAGCACTCTGCGGCCCGTGCGGCGTTCAAACTCCGCAATCACCTCATCCGGAAAACCGTTCGGATACACGGGCAGCGCCTTTTCGCTTTCCACGCCCGCGATTTCCCAGTGGCCGGTCGTGGTGTCTTTTCCGTTGGAGACCTCCTCCAGCCGCGCAAAACTGGCCAAAGGCGCCTCGGCCCGCCGGCCGCACACAACCCCCTCGATGTTGAACAGGCCCAGCTTCTGCAGCGTGGGCGTATGGTATTTGGGGCTTTTCACGATCGCACCCAGTGTATCGCTGCCCACATCGCCGAAGCGGGCGGCGTCCGGCATCTCTCCGATGCCAAAGCTGTCGAGCACAATGATAAACACTCGTTTTGCCATAATTTTTTCTCCTTTGCGCGGGGCTTTTTTCTGCTTTGCCGTTTTGGTCCGGCATTTCATAGAATTCGCCTCCGCACCCACAGTATACCAGAATCTTTACGGAATGTTAAGCCTGCCGCCATTGCATGCGGATGGAATTTGTGTATAATATAAACTAGGTAAATTTGTTGCTTTTCACAAAAAGCGGATTGGAGTATCTGACTATGCTGCGTAAAACAAAAATCGTCTGCACGCTGGGACCTTCCACAGATCAGGAAGGCGTGATGCGCAATATGATCGTGAGCGGGATGAATGTCGCCCGTTTCAATTTTTCCCACGGCTCCCACGAGGAACACGCCGCCCGGCTGGCCAAGCTGCGCGCACTGCGCGACGAGCTGTGTATGCCTGTGGCCGCCCTGCTGGATACCAAAGGCCCTGAAATCCGCCTGAAGAATTTTAAAAACGGCAAGGTCACGCTGAAAGCCGGTCAGACATTTACGCTCACCACGCGCGATGTTGAAGGCGACGAAAACATCTGTTCCATCACCTACAAAGAACTGCCGCAGGACCTCACGCCCGGCGCGCGTGTGCTGCTGGACGACGGCCTTGTCGGCATGAAGGTGGACGCCATTCAGGGCGACGACATTATCTGCACCGTGCAGAACGGCGGCCCGGTCTCCAACCATAAGGGCGTGAATGTGCCCGGCACCAAGCTCTCGATGCCGTATATGAGCGCGCAGGACCGCGATGACATCCTGTTTGGTATTGAGCAGGGCTTTGACTTCATCGCAGCCTCCTTTGTACGCAGCGCCGCCGATATATTGGAGATTCGCCGCCTGCTGGACAGCCGAAAATGTGATTTCATCAAAATCGTGGCCAAGATCGAAAACCACGAAGGCGTGGAAAACATCGACGAGATTCTCAACGTGGCCGACGGCATTATGGTGGCGCGCGGCGATATGGGCGTGGAGATCGACTTTACCGAGATCCCCATCATCCAGAAGGACATCATCTGGCGCTGTTATAACGCCGGAAAGCCCGTCATCACAGCCACGCAGATGCTGGACAGTATGATAGAGCACCCCCGTCCCACCCGCGCTGAGATCACCGATGTCGCCAACGCCATTTACGACGGCACCTCCGCCATTATGCTCTCCGGCGAAACGGCTGCCGGGCGCTGGCCTGTGGAGGCTGTGCGCACCATGTCCGCCATCGCCGAACGCACCGAGAGCGACATCAATTATGACAAACGCCTGAAAATGCGCACTATGGAGGGCCAGCTGAGCGTGGCGGGCGCCGTCGCCCACGCGGCCTGCACCACGGCCATGGATATCAAGGCAAACGCCATCATCACTGTAAGCAAAAGCGGCGAAACAGCCCGCCTGCTGTGCAAATACCGCCCCGAGACGCCCATCATCGCCTGTGTGCTGACAGAACAGGTATACCGCCAGCTCACACTTTCCTGGGGAATCACACCGATCATGATGGAATATGCGCACGACACAGATGAACTGATCGAAAAAGCCGTTTCGACCTCCCAGAGTGCGGGCCTTGTGCAGGACGGGGACCTGGTGGTCATCACTGCGGGCGTCCCTGTGGGCATCTCCGGCACTACGAATATGATCAAGGCCCATCTCGTGGGCGATGCGCTCCTGTCCGGCATCGGCATCGGCAAACGCAACGGCGTCGGTGTTGCCTGTGTGTGCCGCAGTGATGACGAGGTGCGCAGCAAATTCAAGCCCGGCAATGTGCTGGTCGTCCCGGCAACGAACAACAATATGCTGGATTCCATCCGCGATGCCTCCGCCATCATCGCCGAAGAGGCGGGCGTTAATTCCCACGCCGCCATCGTTGGCCTTACGCTGGGCAAACCGGTTGTCGTAGGCGCGGCGGGCGCTACCCGCAAGCTGCACGACGGTGTGCGCGTTTCGGTGGACGGAGAGCGCGGCGTGGTGCATTCGATGCCCCAATAAGCAATATTTTTGACCGGATTGGAGGAACAGCAATGGAACGGATCGCAAGCTTTTGTGTGGATCACACCCGGCTCGAGCGCGGCATGTATATCTCCCGTGTGGACGGCGATGTGGTCACTTATGACATTCGCATGAAAAAACCGAATCAGGGCGATTATCTGGCCAACGGAGCGCTGCACACCATTGAGCATCTGTTCGCCACCTACGCCCGCAACTCGGTATATGGCCCCGGCGTCATCTATGTCGGGCCCATGGGCTGCCGCACCGGGTTCTATCTGCTCACCCGCGGCTTGTCCCACGCAGACGCCATCCGGCTGGTGCAGGACAGCTTTCGCTTTATGACGGATTATGCGGGCGATATCCCCGGCGCCTCCGAAATTGAATGCGGCAATTACCGTGAGCAGGACCTGCCCGGAGCGAACCGGGAAGCGCGGGCCATGCTCCCGGTTCTAAAGGAATGGACGGAGGAACGTCTGCAGTACGAGGCATAAAGTGTGTTTTATCTGTGCCGCCGGTTTCTTTGCCGCTGCCTATATAAAAGCGCGGCGTCTCGAATGAGACGCCGCGCTTATTTTTCGATGGGTGCGTATCAGCCTTCCAAACTTTCCAATTCCGCGCGCAGAGCGGCAAGCGTCTCCGCTTTCCGCTCCGGCGCGCCGTGGCCCGGCACATACAGCTTGAACTCCATTGCTTCCACCGACGCAAGGTAACGCTTCAGCCGTGCTTTATCATAACCGCCGTCAAGGCTGTAAAAATCCCCGCAGTCCGCATCCCCGGCAAATAAAATCCCCTGTTCCGGCACATGCACCAGAACGCAATCTCTTTCATGGGGCGCTTCGGTTTGCAGCAGCACACAGTGTACACCGCCCAAATCAATGGACAGGCGTCCGTGAAACACAAGGCCGGCCGGTACGACGCTGATTTCTTTCCTGTCGGGATATTCGGCACGGATATGCTTGTCACAGAATTCAATTTCTTCACCCGTCCGCAGGCGTTCCCGCATGGCTTCTTCGCTCCACTTCCAGCGTGAAGCCCTGCATAGCATTTCGTTCGTGGCCTCGCACGCGATGGCCGCGCCGTCCACCGCATGAAGGCCAAACGTATGGTCCCAATGCCAGTGGGTCAGCACCGTAAAATCCGGCCGCCGAAGCTCCGCGGCGTCCAGCGCCGCATAAAATTTTTCCACATGACGGCGGGAATTTCCCGCATCCACGGCAAGGGAGTACCGCTCTCCCCGGATATACCCCAGCACAGGACGATCCGCCGGTTCTTCATGCGGCAAATAAAATACCCGCTCCGCAAGCTGCCGCAGACCTCTATTCACACTGCATCACCCCAAAACCTCCCGGGCGATATCCACAGACTGTTTCGCGTCTTTTGCATAGTAATCTGCGCCGATGTGCATTGCATATTCCGGTGTAAGCACCGCGCCGCCCACCATCACCCGGCAGGAAAGCCCGGCCCTGCGCAGCGCACAGATGGTTTCTTCCATACTGCCCAGCGTGGTAGTCATCAGCGCACTGAGGCCCACCAATCGTACGCCATGCTCCTGCGCTGCTTTTACCACGGTTTCCGCAGGCACGTCGCGCCCCAGGTCCAGCACGTCATAGCCGTAATTTTCCAAAAGCGTTTTAACGATATTCTTTCCAATATCATGAATGTCGCCTTTTACGGTCGCCACAATAATTTTCCCTTTGCCGCCGCTCTTTTTTCCCGACGCCGCGATCGCATCCTTTACGACTTCAAACGCCGCCTGCGCCGCGCCTGCGGACTGCAGAAGCTGCGGCAGGAACAATACGCCCTTTTCAAAACCGGCGCCCACCGTGTCCAGCGCCGGAATGAGCACCTCATTGACAAGCTCCTCCGGGCTTTTCGCCTGTAATGCGGTGCGTGCCGCCTGCGCCGCAGCCGCTTTCAGTCCCTGAAGCACCGCGTCGTACAGAGTAACAGTCTGTTGTGCCGCAGGCTGCACCGCTGCCTGTCCGGCGTAACGGGCCAGATACTCCCTGGAGTCCCTGTCGATATTGTACAGCACCTTGAAGCTGGCCACCGCCGCCATCATTGCCTCTGCGTTGGGATTGATGATCGGCAGATCCAGGCCGTGTGCCATTGCCAGTGTGAGGAAGCTGGTGTTCACCTGTTCCCGGCAGGGCAGCCCAAAAGAAATGTTGGAAACGCCCAGTACCGTTTTAACGCCCAAACGCTCTTTCACCATGCGCACGGCTTTCAGAGTTTCCCGCACCGCTTCCTGCTGGGCGCTGGCCGTAAGAGTAAGGCAGTCGATATATACGTCTTCCCGCGGGATGCCTGCGGCTTCGGCCGCGGCCACGATTTTTTGCGCCAGTGCAAACCGCTGCTCCGCCAGCGCCGGGATACCGTTTTCATCCAGCGTCAGGCCTACGACCGCAGCTCCGTATTTTTTGCAGATGGGAAGCAGACGGTCCAGCACCGCCTGTTCCCCGTTTACCGAGTTGACGATAGGCTTGCCGTTGTATACCCGAAGCCCCGCTTCCAGAACATCCGCGCGGGTGGAATCGAGCTGCAGAGGCAGATCGCATACGCTCTGCACAGCCTTTACAGCACGGATCATCATTTCCTGTTCATCAATTTCCGGCAGGCCCACATTTACGTCCAGGATATCCGCGCCCGCGCCCGCCTGCTCCACCGCTTGGGAAAGGATATAATCCATATCTCCGTCCCGAAGCGCCTCTTTAAAACGCTTTTTTCCCGTGGGATTGATTCGTTCGCCTATCACACGTACAGTGTCGATTTCCACAGTGCGTGTCGGAGTGCACACGGCACTGCGCCGCACAGGCTCCCGGTGCACAGGCGTGTCCTGCTTAAAAGCCTTGGCAAGCAGCGCCAGATATTCGGGCGTAGTACCGCAGCACCCTCCTACCGCCGAAATTCCCAACGCCTTGAAGCGCTCCAGTTCATCACAAAATTCCTTCGGGCCGATGCTGTACCTTCCGGTGGCTGGGTCCGGCAGGCCCGCATTTGGTTTGATGAACACCGGCAGGCTGGTTGCGGCGCACAGCCGCTGCGCCATTGGATAGATCTCCGCCGGACCCAATGAGCAGTTGATGCCCACGCCGTCCACCCCGAGCCCCTCCGCGGTGATCGCGAAAGACTCCACGGTGCAGCCTGTGAACGCGCGGCCGTTTTCCTCAAACGTCATGGAAACAAGCACCGGAAGAGGTGTGTTTTCTTTTGCCGCCAAAACCGCTGCTTTTATCTCATACAAGTCTGTCATTGTGGCGAATTTCACCAGATCCGCTCCGGCACGCCAGCCCGCCAGGACAACTTCCTTGTAAATCTCGTACGCTTCTTCAAATTTCAGCACGCCTGCGGGCTCCAGAAGTTCGCCTATGGGGCCAACGTCCAGCATCACACGCGCCGCGGTTCCGGCCGCAGCACGTTTTGCCGCCCCAATGCCTGCGGCGACCACTTCTTCCACCGTATAGCCGCAGCCAGCCAGCTTTTTCGCGTTGGACCCAAACGTATTGGCGCAAATCAAATCACTGCCGGCCTCCACATATGCCCGATTGATGCGCTCTACTACATCAGGATGTGTGATGGAAAGCAGATCCGGCCTTTCCCCCAGCTTGAGGCCGCTTTTCTGGAGCATCGTCCCCATCGCGCCGTCCAACAGCCAATAGCGTTTCCCGTCAAATATTTTATTCACAGGTCTTCCCCTCCTTACGGTAAGCGCAACGTTCACGCAGCGCACAGTTTGCGCAGCCCGCACGACGGCCCGTCACCGGATGACCGGCCACGCCCAAAACAGCCGTAACGCTCTTGCGCGGCGTCAGCAGATGCGCCGGAGTGGCGCACAGGCCGATTTTTCGCGGTGCATCCAGCAAACGCAGCAGATCGTTCTGCACGGCGATGGGATAATCGCCGTATCCAGGAGAAAAACGCCCCGTCAAAAACTGCCCTTCCTCCCGTTCCTCATTGCGCAGCGTCTGTTCAGCGGCATCGGCCGTCTGCTCCACCGCCACAGAAGCCAGCGCGTCCAACACCACAGCATAAGCCATATCGGACGCGCCCGCAGCACGCAGGGCCGCATCTACTCCGGCGCCCAGTGTACATGCCAGGAGCACACAGCTCCCGCACCCTTCCAGATGCCGCAGGATATCGTTTCCCTGCAAATAAGGAGAAATATCATCCCGCGCTGCGCGCACCGCCACTGCGCGCGGCCCGGCTGCTGCGCGCAGCGTCCTCTCTGCACGCCGCAGCAGAGCCCGCGTCGCGCTGTCCGGCTCTTCTGTGCTGATGCCCAAATACCGCAGCGCCTGCCGGGTATCAAACCGCTCGGGCAGTGCAAGCTCCATCCTCATGTCCTCTCCGGCAGCAGATCGCGGATTCCCTCATATACAAGACGCGCCACCCGTGCGTTATTCATTGCATATAAATGGATTCCATCCGCCCCGCCTGTGATCAGGTCGCGGATCTGTGTGACCGCGTATTCAATGCCTGCGTCGAACAGGGCCTGTTCGTCGTGGTCATACCGGCTGATCATTTTAGTAAACTGCGGCGGCAGGCTGGCGGAGCTGAGCGCCACGGTGCGCTCGATCTGCCTTTTGCTCACGATGGGCATAATACCAGCCTGCACGGGCAGAGAAATTCCCGCCTTGCGCGCCATATTCAAAAAGCGGTAATAGCTGACATTGTCAAAGAACAACTGTGTGATAAGATGGGAAACGCCCGCTTCCGCCTTGTAGCGCAGGCTCTCTACATCCGCTTTCAGCGACGGACTTTCCACGTGCCCCTCAGGATAGCACGCACCTGCCACGCCGAAGCCGCCGGTCTGCGCAATGGCTTTTGCAAGGTCGCTCGCATGCAGGAAATCCATCCGGCGCGGCAGATCCGGGTTGATATCCCCGCGCAGGGCAAGAACGTTTTCCACGTTGTCCTCGCGCAGCCGGGTAAGTGTTTCCTCCACCTGCACACGCGTGGAGTTTACACATGTCAGATGCGCCAGAGCCTCCACATGAAGCCCGTTTTTGATATACGACGCAATCTTTGCAGTCGACTGTCCGGCCGTGCCTCCGCCCGCGCCATAAGTAACGCTGATGTAATCCGGCCCAAGCGTACACAGCTCCCGCAGCACCGGATAAAGCGTTTCCTCCGCGGCCCCTGCCTTTTTGGGCGGAAACACCTCAACGGAAAAAACACAGGGCTTTTGCTGAAACATTTCATGAATAAACATATACGATCCCCTCTTTACTGCAAGGCGGGCATTCTGCCTTCAAACATGCCGGATATGCCGGTTGAAAAGGCCCAAAAGCCGCCGAAGCCGCACGGATGCGCGCGGCATAAAAATATTATAAGTGAGCGCTTTGCCGATGTAAAGTTTTTTCTTACGAATATGCCCACGCTTTTTATATGGCCGTTGACATGCGGGCGGAATTTATTGTATGATAAGAAAGCAGCCGAACCAGCCACCTGTTTGCTGCTGTGGCGAAATTGGCAGACGCAAGGGACTTAAAATCCCTCGGTGGCAACACCATACGGGTTCGATTCCCGTCAGCAGCACCATAAAGCAAAGCGAAAGGCATGCCGCACGGGCATGCCTTTCGCCGTCAGAAGGGAAAACCCAATATGCGCGAATTTGTCATCACCGATGCTTCCATGCCCCGTTTGGACTCCGCGCTGCTTGCGCAGTATCCTCAGCTTTCCCCCGGCAGGCTGCACAAGTATCTGCGTGAAAACAAAATCAAGGTGGATGGAAAAAAGCTTCCGCTCTCTGCACGCCTGCCACGCGGCAGCACCGTGCGTGTTTTTTTGCCGGATATGCTTCTGGATAAGCCGGACGGCCCGTTATTTCTTTCCGCAAGGCCGGAGCTGTGCGCCGTTTATGAAGACAGCGACGTTCTGGTTGCCGACAAGCCCGCCGGACTTCCTGTAACGGATGAAGACGGACGCACTGCCGACACCCTCATCAACCGCGCTCTCCTGTACCTGTATCACAAAGGCGAATATGCGCCGGAACGCGGCTGGACTCCGCGCCTCTGCCATCGGCTCGATACCGGCACGTCTGGTCTTGTGCTCATTGCCAAGACGCAGCAGGCTGAAGCGCTTCTGCTGCACCTTGTAAAAGAGCGTATGATCGAAAAAAAATACCTTTGCGTCACCTTTGGACACCCCTCGCCTGCGGCAGCAACACTGCGCGGCTATCTGCAAAAGGACGCCCGACAGGCGCGTGTGCGTATTCTGGACACACCCGCGCCCGGAGCAAAAGATATTGTGACAAAATATAAAACGCTGGCTGTCAGCGGACGGCTGGCTTTGTTGGAGGTTGAACTCGTCACGGGGCGCACACATCAGATACGCGCGCATTTGGCCTCCATCGGCTGCCCTATCCTTGGAGACGGCAAATACGGGAACAACGCGGCCAACCGGGAACTGAAGCTCAAATATCAGGCTCTGTGCGCGTACAGCCTTCACTTTCCCGCGTTGCCGGATGGATCGTGCGCGGCGCTCTCCGGCAAAACGCTGTATGCTTCCCGGCCCTGGTATTATGCGCAGGTCCTGAACGGAACGCTTAAATAAAGCGTTCCGTATCGCCATCTCCGCTGTTCACGCCCCATGTTTTGAAAAAACAAAAGCCGCTCCGTCCGCAACGCACAGAAGCAACTTGCGGACAGGGCGGCTTTTTGCACAGCTTATATCAACGAAGCACTGTTTCCCGGCACGGTCTGTACGAATTCCTCATAAGTGTACAGGCTGTTGAGCACCTCGCACAGCGCTTTTTTGGAAAGGCGCGGCGGCAGGCCAAGGCTTTGCAGCCAGGCGCGCCGCACGCCCGCGCTTCCCTCTGTGCCGGAAAGACCCAGCTCGTACAGGTCGGTATAGGTGATGGCGCGCCCTGCGCGCTTCGCCTTTTCCCGCGCACCCGCGGTCTGCAGTGCGCGCAGTATCGCTTCGGACGGCACACCCTCCACGCCCAGCACGCCTTCTTTCGAAGGCTGAGCTTTACGCCGCTCTTTCCCTGCGATGGCCGGAACATATGCATTTTTTACACATATGCCCTGCGCCAGCTTATTGACATAATTGCGGATGCGGAACCCGGCGTCATCGGAATCCGTCAAAACGATAATGCCCCGCTTTTTGCCCAGTTCTACAAGCAGACGCTTTGTCTCCGCATTTTTAAAGACCGAAAATCCATTCGTCGTAAGAATGAGCCCATCCACCAAATCCGCCAGCTTCGCCGCGTCGTACTTGCCTTCTACGACGATCACTTCTTCCACGCGCAGCTTCTTCATCTCCGTTCTCCGATCTGCATCACTTCGCAAAGAGCCGTCTGCAGCAGCACCGTTCCGTCTGCGGCAGATGATTTCAACGCGGCATCCAGCCCCAGCAGCACACTGAGGATGTGCTCCAGCTGGGCGCGGGAATAATGGGACGCCGTCTCACCGGATTTGCGCAGGCGGTAATCGCTTCCCCGATATGAAAAATCCTTGTGCACGGCCGCATAATTACGATGTGCCGCTGCGCCGCACTTCACACGGTACATATCTACAAACGAGCCGGACAGCGCCGCCGCAATGGCAATGGGCTCATTTTGCAGTTCCAACAGCTGAGACAGCTTGGCCATCGCCCGTGTTTTATTGCGCGCCGTGACAAGACGCACCATTTCAAACACATCCGCTTCGATGCTCTGGGTGCCCATTTGTGCGATCAATTCAGGCGTGATCTCTCCATAATCAGCCACAGCCGCCAGCTTGCTCAGCTCGCTCTCCAACGCAAACAGGTCTGTCCCACAGCGTTCCACCAGCTCAGACGCAGCGCCCGGGGACAAAACCACTCCCAGCTCCCGGGCTTTTTCCACAGCAAACCGCTTTGCGTCCTGAGGCCCGGGCTTTACAAGTTCTGCCGTCAGCCCGGCCTTCTCCGCTGCGCCGATCAGCTGTTTGGCCTTTTTGGAGAGCTTCGCCTTGTCGTCTTTAAACACTGTGCTCATCACAAGCACTGCGTTTTCCAGACTTTGCATCAAGTCGCAAAGCGCCCCCACATCCGCCTCGTTCATCGCGGACGGCTCCAGCATCGGCAGTTCAACGATGCGTTTTGTACCGAAAAATGATATGGTGCCCGCAGCAGCCACGGCTTCCTCAATAGACGGAGCAGGGCCTTCAACACGCGTTACCTCCGCATCGTCCTCCTGCTTTGCCAGCAGGGCCAGCGTTTTTGCGGCGTAGCTCCGCACAAGATATTCCTCAGTGGAATAGTAATAATAAACGCCGTGCCACAGCGGCTGTTCCAGCGCTTTTTTAAGATTCTGCTCGTTTAAAACCATTTGTTCCCCTCTTTGATCGTTACAGACGCTCCCGCGCGCAGACAGATATCCGCAGGGCCGTGGAACTGTGCCCGGGGCGCATCCTCAAGCCATCGATACCCTGTCCGGGGCAGGATCAGATGCGTGCACGCCAGCCCATCCGGCCGTCCTGTGCCCGCAACATAAATGTCAAAAGGCGGATAAGAAGAAAACTCCACACTGCCGCTAGCGATCCCCACGCGGTATCCGCACACCTCCACACAGGCAAAATTCCCCTTCGCCTGATGCTTTACATAAATGATTATATCATGGAACGGTGCGAGAATGGTACTGTTTATGATGCTGTTCTGTGCACTCAAAGCATCCTGCGCATGCAGTTTTTGTGCCAGTGCAGCCGTATCACCCTCCATGCGCAGATCCACCAGCAGATCCACCTGCGTACGGTTGTATTGTTCCAACACCTCCCGCACATCGTCCGCATTTGCTTCCGGGCCACGGAACAGGACCGCAGTTTTAAGCCCCTGCATTACCACCAGAGGCGGATTGGCCGCACTGCCTGCAAGCTCCATGCGCACAACGCCGCTATCCGCCGCCGCGTATGCCAAGCCTGACAGCATTACAAACGCCAGACAAGCGGGCACCGCCCGCCGTACAGGGACATGCAGACGCCAGGCTGCCCAGCCAAGCGCACAAAGCAAAAGAGCCGCGCACATGGCAAAGGCCCCGCTCACATGCAGAAACGCATACGGCACGGACGCCGTCCATTCCGCTACGGCCAGCATCCAGCGCAAAAGCAGCGCGCAGCCCAGACCCGTCAGCTTTGCCAGAAAACCGAGCCAGGGCACGCCCGAACACAGCGCCGCTGCAAAGCCGAGGCCCACGACAGCCGGCATAACAGGCACTGCAAGCAGATTGCTTACAACGGAAAGCAAAGAAACTCCTCCGCCGATGGCAATGAGCACGGGAAGCGTGGTCAGAGACGTCGCGGCCGGCACCGCGGCAGTCCACAGCAGCTTCCAGCCCAGCCGTGCTGCGTTTTTTCCCTGCGCCGCGCTGCCGGCGCGCCAGCGCCTGTGCGCCGCCGTCACCCAAAGCACCCCCAACGTGGCCGAGAACGAAAGGAGCAGGCTTACATCCACGGCAGCATATGGGTTCTGCAGGCACAAAAGCAGTGCCGCCAGGCCCAGCGAAGTGAGCGCGTCGCTTTTCCTGTTAAACAGAGCGCCCCCGTAGAGCAGCAGCATTGCCGTACCCGCGCGCACAACAGAGGGTGTAAAACCCGTGAGGCACATAAAAGCCAGAGAGGAAAACATGGCGCAGGCGCAGGCCAGCCTGCGCCGCCCCATACGCCGCACCGCCGCATAAACGAGCCCGCCCACTGCGGACAGATGCAGACCGGACACCACCAGCACATGGGACAGCCCTGCGCCCCGGAACGCGTCCTTCACCTCATCCGTCAAAAGCGCACGGTCGCCTGCCGTCATTGCCGCGGCTGCTCCCGCATAAGGCTGTGCCAGAACTTTGCGCAGCGCCATGCTCAACGCCGCCTGCACCCGTTTCGCCCGAGCCCAAAGCGCACCGCTCTCCCCCTGTGGCAAAAAGCCGTCCAGATATTCTCCCGCCAGAAAAATGCCGTCTGCGTAATTGCCGTATGTATATTCGTTTTCTTCCAGTTCCGCGAACTCCACGCGCGCAGAAAAGCATTCGCCCGGCAAAGCCTGCGGCAGAGAAAGAAAATACACCCGAAAAGGGCGCACAGCCATGCCGTTCACTTCGTCCACAAGAACACCGGCCCGAACGGTATCTTCAAGAAAGCCCGGCGACGTTTCCACAACCGCTGCGTGGATCTCCGCCTGTGTTCCGGCGCGCGCCTGAATGGGAGCCATCATCCATGTAAACGCCGCCATGCGCAGCAGCAGCGCCGCGCCCGTAACGGTGCATGCCAGCACGGCGTGAGTGCGGAACCGTCCGCCCAATTTCCAGGCCGGAAAAACGGCCGCAAGAAAAACGGCCGCCAGCGGCCCAAAAGCCGCTGGCGGCAGAAAGGCTGCAAGCAGTTGTATTACAAGATATAGAAACCCGGCGCAGGCAAGCGGCCTTTTCATACGGGACTATTTGAAAAACAGGGGCAGCGGCTCCAGATAAATGATATCCTTACGGTCTGCCGCGTCGCCTTCCGCCAGCACAGCCGCGCGCGCCACAACCGTGCCCTTGCTCTTGTTTACAAGCGTTTCCAGTGCATGCAGGCTGCCGCCGGTGCTGATCACATCATCCACGATGAGGATGCGTTTTCCATCCATGGAATCCAGATCCTTACGGTCGATGACGAGCTTCTGCACGGTCTCGGTCGTAATGGAAACATCCTCCACCACAACAGGCTCCTCCATGTAAAGTTTTGGGCCTTTCCGGGCCGGGATATAACGTTTGCCGCTCTGGCGGCTCATCTCGTAGGCCAGCGGGATACCTTTCGCTTCGGCCGTAACGATAATATCAAACTCCGGCACTTTTTTCAGCAGCGCTTCGGCGCAGGCCACAGTAAGCTCCACATCACTGAACATCACAAACGCGGCAATGTCCAGCTTTTCATTCACCGGGCACAGCGGCAGCTCCCGCGTAACGCCGGCAACATTCAGCGTATAAGTTTTACGCATAATTCATTCTCCTTTTTTATGATCGGCGCGCGTCACTCAACCCGGCGGCCATGCCAGGCTGCGCTTTGCCAACACATGAAAATGCAGATGCGGCACGCTCTGTCCGCCGTCCCTGCCACAGTTCGTCACAACGCGGTATCCGTTTCCAAGCTCCAGGTCTTCGGCCAGCCGGGCAATCACCTCAAAGATATGCGCTACCACAGCGCTGTTCTCCGGCGTAATGCCGCCAGGCGAAGCGATGTGTGTTTTGGGGATCACGAGAAAATGCACCGGTGCCTGCGGATCGATATCATGAAACGCAAGCACGGTGTCATCTTCATACACCTTGCTGACAGGGATATCCCCCGCCGCCATCTTGCAAAATAAGCAGTCCTGCATGAACGCTCCCTCCTTCTGTGTTCTGTTTTCCCAAAGAACGCCGCGCCCCAGAATGGGGCGCGCGTCTTTTTTCTTTTAACGAACGGCCCGTTCAGACCAGGGCAGCCTTGACGATGCCCGGCACCGCGTTCAGCGCGTCGTCGATGCGGGAGGTGTCCTTGATGCCCGCCATCGCGAAATCGGGCTTGCCGCCTCCGTTGCCGCCGGCCACAGCCGCGATTTCCTTCACCAGCTTGCCCGCCGCAAGGCCGCGCGCCTGCGCCTCCTTGCCGACAGCCACAGCCAACGTTGTCTTGCCCTCGGCTTCGCCGATCACCGCAGTAACAGACGCGGGCGCTTTGTCCCGTGCATTGTCGCACAGCTTGCGCAGCGCATCTGTCGCAGTCCCCGTCAGATACATCGTGAAGATCTTTATGCCGTCCACGTCCTTGGCATCCTCAAACAAACCGCTGGCCTTCATGGCCGTCTGCCTCTGCTTAAGGTCGTCCAGTTCCTTCTGCACGGATCTCAGTTCTGCGGTGAGCGCAGCCGCGCGGGCGGGCAGGTCGTGGATATTGCTTACCTTCAGCGCGCCCGCCGTCTGGTTGAGCATATCGGATTTTTCATCCAGCAGGCGCAGCACGCCGTAGCCTGTTGTGCCTTCGATGCGCCGGATACCCGCCGCCACGCTGGATTCGGACAAAATCTTGAAGCAGCCCAGTTCGGCCGTATTGGAAACGTGCGTACCGCCGCAGAATTCCGTAGAAAAGCCCTCCACATCCACAACGCGCACGATATCGCCGTATTTTTCTCCGAACAGCGCCATAGCGCCCAGCTCCTTGGCCTCCTTGAGGGGCATCACCTTGATGTGTACGGGCAGCGCCTCGAAGATTTTGGCGTTGACGATCCGCTCCACCTCAGCCAGCTCCTGGGGCGTTACAGCGTTGAAGTGCGTGAAATCGAAGCGCACACGCTCGTCGTCCTCATACGAGCCGGCCTGATGCACATGAGCGCCCAGCACTTCTCGCAGAGCTTTTTGCAGCAGATGCGCACCTGTATGGTTGCGCATGATTGCATGGCGGCGGTCGCGCTCCACAGAAGCGATGACCTTATCGCCTGCCTGCACCACGCCGTCCAGCAGCGTACAGGTATGCACATAATAACCCTTCGGCGTCTTTTTACAGGCCGTCACCGCCAGATGCGCGCCGCCCGCCGTTGCAATCACGCCGGTATCGGCTACCTGACCGCCGCTCTCGGCATAGAAAGGCGTGCGGTCCAGCACCACCAGAACGCCCTCCTTCGCACCGTCGTCCGTGGACACGGCATCCGTCAGCTCATCGCCGTCGGACAGCGCCACGATTTTGGCCTCAGCCTCCAGCGTGCCGTAACCCAGAAATTCTGTGGCCGAAGCGTCCAGCGCGCCGAACAGATCCGCCGTCCAACCGGAAATGTCACGGCTCAGACGGTCCTTGCGTGCCTTTTCCCGCTGCTTTTGCATCTCGGTACGGAAGCTGTCCTCATCCACCTCAATGCCGTTCTCAGCAGCGATCTCCTTGGTAAGATCCAGCGGAAAGCCGAACGTATCGTTCAGCTTGAACGCGTCAATGCCCGCCAGCACGCGGCGCTTGCCCTCGGCAGCAGCCTTTTCGATGTTGTCGATGAGATTCGACAGGATATTCAGGCCCTGGTCGATGGTGCGGGAGAAGCGCTCCTCCTCTGCGGATATGGTCTTTTTGATATAATCAGCATGCTCCACCAGCTCGGGGTAGGCTCCGCCGTTCTCGCGGATGACGGTATCGCACAGCTCGGCCAGGAACGGGCGCGTAACCCCCAGCATACGGCCATGGCGTGCGGCCCGGCGCAGCAAGCGGCGCAGTACGTAGCCACGGCCCTCGTTGGAGGGCAGGATACCGTCGCTCACCATAAACACGGTGGAACGGATGTGATCGGTGATGACACGGATGGAAACGTCCGTCGCATGGTCGCGGCCGTAGGTCTTACCCGTAATGCGCTCCACATGGTTCAGGATATTGTGAACGGTATCCACCTCGAACAGGTTTCCCACGCCCTGCATCACGCAGGCCAGGCGCTCCAGGCCCATGCCCGTATCAATGTTGGGGCGCTCCAGGCGCGTATATGTGCCCTTGCCGTCTGAATCAAACTGGCTGAACACCAGATTCCAGACCTCCATATAACGGTCGCAGTCACATCCCACCTTGCAATCCGGCTTGCCGCAGCCGTGCTCGGGGCCGCGGTCAAAATAGATCTCGCTGCAGGGGCCGCAGGGGCCGGAGCCGTGCTCCCAGAAATTGTCCTCCTTGCCGAAGCGCACCATGTGGGACGGGTCGATCCCCACTTCCTTTGTCCAAATATCGTAGGCCTCGTCGTCGTCCTCATACACCGAGACGTACAGAAGCTCGGCGGGAATCTCCAGCACCTTCGTCAGGAATTCCCACGCCCATGCGGTAGCCTCGCGCTTGAAATAATCCTGAAAGCTGAAGTTGCCCAGCATTTCAAAGAACGTGCCGTGACGCGCCGTGATGCCCACGCGCTCAATGTCCGGCGTGCGGATGCATTTCTGGCAGGTGGTGACACGGTGGCGCGGCGGCTCCTCCTGGCCGAGGAACCATTTTTTCATCGGCGCCATGCCGGAGTTGATCAACAAAAGGCTGTTATCGTTGTTGGGCACCAGGGGAAAGCTGTCCAAACGAAGGTGTCCTTTGCTTTCAAAGAAAGAAAGGTATTTTTCGCGCAGCTCGTTCAGGCCGGTCCATTCCATCGGGTTCATTCTCCTCACAAAATAAATGTCATTTTTGTTCTGCCGTGTAAAAAAATATAGCCCTCGCCCCTGTGTCAGGGACGAAGGCCTGTCAGCATCCGTGGTACCACCCAAATTGCGTACCAAAAGGCACGCCGCTTTCCCCGCGTTAACGCCGCAGCTACGTCCCGCTCATCACGGGAGGCTATCCGGGTGGCGGTGGGGTCCGAAGCGGGAACGTCTCAGCCCTGCGTTCCCTTTCTGTAAGCCGTGCGGAACCCCATTGGCCCAGTCTCTGCCGTAATACCTGTTTTTACACGTTTACCATATTATTATAAATCAAATCCGGGCAATGTCAACCCCCGGATGGCTTACTCCTGCGCAAGAAAAAAGCTCAGGGCATCCGTTACTTTGGCGAACACCTGCGCAGCGTCGTCGCTGTCGTGTGTGCCGCTGTCCAGCAGAACGGCGATGGTATATCGAGGTTCTTCCGCAGGGTAAAAACCCACGAACCACGCGTCCATAATTTCTTCTCCGTCCTCCTGATAGCGGCCCGTCTGCGCTGTCCCCGTCTTGCCCCCCGCACCGCCGGCCCGGGGCGCGGCTTTTCGCCCCAGCCCTTCCTCAACAACGCCCACAAGCATCTGCCGAATCACCTCCGCCACATCTTTGTCCATCACCTGCCGCTGGACGGGGCGGTACAGGCTTTCCGTTACCGACTGCGTGTATTCATCCACAATTCCCTCCACAAACACAGGTTCCACATACCGCCCTCCGTTTGCAAACAGGTTCATCATCGCGGCAACCTGTACGGGCGTGGCGGTCAGCGCTCCCTGGCCGAAGCTGATAGATGCGAGCTGGCCCAGATCTTCCAGCTGCGCCGCGTCCGGCAGGTTCCCGGAGGCTGCCCGCAGACCGCCCGCAACCTGCTGGCTTTGCCCAAATCCCGCACTTTTTGTAATGTCGTACACCGTCTGCGCGCCCAGGCGCAGCCCAAGCTGCACAAAGTAGCAGTTACAGCTTTGCTCCAGCGCGGTTTTCATGTCTACCGTCCCGTGGCCCCGCCCATAGGCGCAGCGGTAAACATGGCCGCCCACCTCGATGGATCCCGTGCATTCATACGTCTCCTGCGCGCTGATTCCCTGCTCCAGCGCCGCCGCGGCCAGCAGCGGCTTGAACACCGAACCCACATTATATGCACTGAGGGCGCGGTTGACCAGTGAAGTATCCTGGCGCGCGATGCTTGCGGCCACATTTTCCGGGTCGTACAACGGCAGGCTCACGCTGGCGCGCACGCGCCCGGTGGGCGCGTCCAGTACAACGATGCATCCCTTATCCACCATTTCAATGCCTACGGCTTCGCAGGCGCGCTGGATGCTTGAATCCAGCGTGAGCATCACACCCGCCCCCGTGCCGGGAGATTCCACCAGGTACGGCGCATCTGATTCTATGAATCCCCCGCGCGCATTCATTGCGCAGCGCACCTCCGTCAAAGTGGAGCCTCCTGTCAAAAGATCATCAAAAGCATATTCCACACCTGAAACACCGTGGCCGGACGCTCCGAGATATCCAATGAGGTGCTGGGCGATGGGCATAGGCTGGTACCGCACAGGCTTTTCAAACGTATACTGCGCACGCGCTGCGGCCGCCCCTGTGACAGGCATCAGGAACGGAGAGCCCCGCTGGATGCTTGCATAAAACTGCGTGCGCAGTTCCGCCGGGATGGCCTCAAACAAAGTATGATAGCTCGTCCTCCCCGGCTCAATCAACGCATAGCGCTCCGAGACCGTCCCTGTAAGCGGCAAAAAACCGCAGTCGTAAATATTGCCGCGCCCTTCACTCAGCACGACGCTGGTACTGCTCTGCTGTACGGCGGCAGCCGCATATGCCGGATTTGTAGACACGGCTGCAAGAGCACAAACCACTACGGCGAACGCAAGCAGACACGCGCCCGCCATTGCAATGAGCCTTTTTTCCAACATATCCCCTCCTTTTCCACACAAAAATAGTGTGCGCGCTATATGCCCCGGCTAAACGCCAAACCAGTGTGCGGCGAGATTTTCCTCGTTTCCGGGCATGCAAAAAAGCCCCGCCTTCCGGCGGGGCTCTGTCCAGCAGGGATAATGTTTCTCAGGTTGGGGCTCACTCCGCATCGAATACGATCGCCTGAATGGCGTTTACGATATCCTGCGTAGTAAAGCGCGCCACGCCAATAGCGTCCAGCATACGGTCCGTCTCCGACTTCGTCGCATCGATGTAGCGGAATTCGGCGCGCTGGATCGCATTTTCCAGAACCGATTTTTCCTCAGGCGTATTGCCGGGATCGTTCCATTCTTTTGTGAGGAGCTGCAACGTAGCGGAAATCGCCTGCTGCTTTGTAAAAACGGCGTTGGCCGCCTCTGTCTGGAATTCAGAAACACTGTTGAGTGTACGCATCGTGATCGTTCCTCCGTCCTTTATTTTCCTGGGGCTGTTTTGATTCTACACCCGTCGCACATAAAACGCAAGCGCCGTTTTCCGGAAGAAGCGGTTGCATACGCTAAACGATCGGGTCCAGCTCCTGCGCTTTCATACGCAGCTCGATTTTCGCGCTCAGACGCACTTCCTTAAAAGCATCCTTGATGCGGTTCTCCACCACAACGCTGTCGGCAGGCGAAGTGACCGTCAACATAAGGATGTACTGGTTGCGGCTGTAACGGCTGAATACATCGCCCTTGCGCAGAGACTCCCGAATGACTTCCTTGCCGCGCGCCATCGCGTCCACGATCTCCTGTTTTGCCACGGTCTGGCCGTTTTTTCCTTCAAACGTCACAAGGATGAGCAGCACATGACTATTGGAACGTGCCGCGCTTCGTGCGACCATCTGGTACACGGATTTGAACATCTCATACTCGCAGTAGTATGCGCCGTGGATGGGCCGGGCGTCCCGCGTAATCTCGCCCAAATCCTGCTGGATCTGGCGCAGATTTTCCTTCATCTGGTTCGCTCCCTGGGAAGCCCAGAGATATATGTCCCGCAGCTCGGGCGAAAGACGTTCGCCCAGCTCGTCGTAAAACAGGTTGGAGATCACCGGATAATAGCTCAGCACAGCCTGCTTCATATCCAACCTGCGCATGGTATTGAAGATGTAGCGGTAAAGTTCCTCGTGCAGCGGCTCCAGCAGCGCCGCACGGTTGCAGATATCCAGCGTCTCCTCCAGATCCTCCCTGCCTCCGCGTTCGCAGAGCGTGGCAGCCAGATTTTTAACGGTACGCAGATAGGTCTGCCGCAGATAACTGCTGTATTGGATGACCCACTGCTGCATGCTCAGGCTGGGCAGAAGATCGCCGGTATACAGCTTCAGCGCTCGCCGCGCATGCGGGATACGCTCCTCCGCCGGCGTGCCCGGTTGATCCGCAAGACGCGCCTCCTGCTCGAATTCCCACACATCGGTGGTGACGGAGATTTCCGGGTTCCAAATGTAACGCCCGCTCTCTGTGATGATAAAGCGTTTTTCCTTATCCGCTTTCTGCAAAAACTTGCGAAGCGAATACGCCGCGTTTTTCAACGCGCCGGCCGGGTTTTCGATTTCATCGCTCTCCCACAGGCCGTCCATCAGCTGCTCATTCGTCAGCTTTTTATCGCCGCGCAGCAAAAGCAGCGCCAAAAGCTCCAAAGGCTTGTTGAGCCGCGCGCTGTGCTCCAGGATCGGCGTACCGTTCCACAGGATCGTCATACCGCTGAACAGGGATATTTCCATTTTACTTTGCTCAGGCACTTTCCTCTCCCCCTTCCGAATCAATTTGGATTCAGCTCATTGCTGAAAGGCGTTTTTCCATCGCCTCATAATGCATGCAGTGTGTGAGGGCTGTCTCTTTACTGACGCGCTTTTCCGTCACCAGGCGCAGCAGGCTTGTGTCCATGGTACACATACCCTGTGCCGCACCCGCTTGAATAGCGGAATCAATCTGGTGCGTCTTTGCCTCACGGATCAGGTTTTTGATGGCCGGGTTCGTATACATGATCTCAAACGCCGGGGTCTGCTTGCCGTCCAGCGTGGGAACAAGCTGCTGGCTGATGACCGCCTGAAGCACCATGGAGAGCTGCATGCGCACCTGCGCCTGCTGCCCGGCCGGGAACACATCGATGATGCGGTCCACCGTGTTGGCAGCGCCTGTGGTGTGCAGCGTGCTGAACAGCAGCTGCCCCGTCTCCGCGGCGGTCATGGCCACCTCGATGGTCTCATAGTCCCGCATTTCGCCTAGCAGGATGACGTCCGGGCTCTCCCGCAAAGCACTGCGAAGGGCGCTGACATAGCTCGGAGAATCGGTTGAGATCTCTCGCTGCGTCACGATACATCTGTCATGCCGATGGATGTATTCAATGGGGTCTTCCATTGTGATGATGTGCCCTTCTCTTGTCTGGTTGATGGCGTTGATGAGGCAGGCCAGCGTTGTGGATTTGCCGCTGCCCGCCGAGCCCGTCACCAGGACAAGTCCTTTCATCAGCCTGGCCGAGGCAAGCACCTCAGGCGGAATGTTCAGCTTTTCCGGCTCCGGCAAGCCAAAACGTATCACACGAATGACCGCCGCAAGGCTGCCGCGCTGATGCAGAACATTCGCCCGGAAACGTCCGAGATCCGGAATCGAAAAGGAAAAATCGTCGTCCATGTCCTCCCGTTCGATGCGGCTGCGGCTGCGTCCGCACAGCGTGTAAATATCCGAGATGACCGCGGCGGTATCTGCCGGCATCAGCCGCGCTTCCATCCGCCTCTGGCGGCCGTCCACCTTATAGGTAAGCGGCAGGCCGGCGATAATAAAAATATCAGACGCACCCATTTCAACGGCCTGTCTGAGCGTTTCCCTGACGTCCATGCGTCTCCTCCTATCCTTCCCGCAGTGTACCGAACAGCGCAGGAGCCTCGGCCTCGCCCGCCCATTCGGCGCTCTGCTGCCATTGTATCACTCTGTATCCGCCGTCCGCTGTCAACTCCGCAAAAACAGAAAGCGAACGCCCGTCCGCGCCCTCCAGCACGGCGCTCACACCGGGGCCTTCCCGGGCAGTGCCATGCGGCAGCAGCGCATCCAGCTCCGCCGTATCCCCGGCCTGCGCCAGCGCTGCGTCCAGCTCTGCCAGCCATTGTTGTCCCGCGCATTCCAGCGCATAAACGCTTTGGGCCTGACGCGCCTGCTTCTGCGCGAGTGCAAGGTCGGCCCGGGCGGTGGAAAAGCTCAGCACAGAGAGCGTTGCCAGACACAGGATGATCACCGTCAGCAGCAGCGACAGCCATCCCAGACGCACCGGCCTGCTTTCCATCTCGTCTCCCCCTTGCCCGCGGCGTTACCCGCCGATGTATTTCTGCGTATCCAGCTCATACAAAACCGTATCGCCGTCCGCCGCAGTTACAACAAAATGCGCCGTGCGCATCTCACCCGCCTGCCGCGGCGTTTCGTCCAGCACTGCTTCCAGGACGTAAGCCCCCTGTGTTTCATCCTCTGTCCAACCGCCCTGGACGTCGTATGCGGCGCGCAGTGTGCCGCGCGCCGTTTTCTCAGCACCCAACAGGGCTGCGAAATCTTCCTGTGAGCCGCTTGCCGCAAACAACTCCGCCGCATTTTGGGCGATGCTTACAGCTGTGGAAAGCTCCCTGGCCTCCCGTGAGGTACGCTTTGCAGCACCCAGTATCTGCACCAGCACGGTCAGGCTGGCAAGCAGAAAGAGTACCAAAAGCAGCGTTTCCACATAAAAAGCTGCGCCGCCCCGAGATCTACGCATCCGGGCCAGTCCCCCTTCCGCTGCGCAGCGCGATATCTGCGCTTCCGTATTCGGTTGACACTACCAGCAGACCCGGTCGAACCTGCTCGATGGAAAAGGATTTTGCATCCACGATGCGTTCGGAGTCCTGCGGGTCCAGCGCAGCATCTGCCGTCCCATATTCCTCCCGCAGCGCGCCTTCATATAAATAAATACGGGTTTCGTAAGTTTCGCCGTCTGCGTTCTCCCGCAGCAGCAGCGCCGCGCCCTCGGGGCCTTCCCCAACGGAAACAGCTCCCGCCGCGTCCGCCGCATGCACCCGCGCGGCAAGATATGACAGCGCCGCGCGCGCCTCTCTGTTCCGCGTCTGGCTGTCCACGACCGCACTGTAAAGCCCGGTCCCCGTCATCACAAGGAACAGCAGCGACAGCACGATGATGGCAAACAGAAGCAGCGGATACAGATGCATCCAAAACGCTCCGTGTTTTTTCACTCCGCCGCCTCCCTTCATTTTGTCTTATCCCGCGCCTAAGACTGTCATGCCGTCTGCTTTTCCAGCACGGCGACGGCCGGCAGCTGGTTCGATGCATACGCCTCATAGCTGACGATAAACCGGCTGTGGTTGACCTGCACGCCATAGTTTTCTTCCAGATAGGAAAGGCTCTGCGGGTATGCCCCCTCAAGAGCGTAGCACTGCACCGCCGCATCCAGCACCGCCGTGCGGAGGCTCTGCGCCGCCTGTTCCCTCATTGCCGCCTGTGCGCCGTTCCAAACAGCCCATACACCCAGCAACAGCAGCAGTGTACATGCTGCCGCTATGGCTGCGCCCAGCCGTTTTGCGCCGCGCCGCAGCCGTTTTTCCTGATACATCCCCGCGCCCCCTTATCCGATGGAAGTGAGAATGCCGATCAACGGCAGCATCACGGCCAGAAGAGTAATCCCCACCGAAACGGTGAGAAATCCTGCAAGCACAGGTTCCACGCTGTCGATGATGCGCCCCATCCGCATGTTTGCATCCTCACTGAACACCTGCGCAAGGCGCGCCAGCACCTGGTCCAGATTGCCGCTGCGTGCTCCGCTCATCAGCATGCGCGCGTACAGCGGTTCGAACACGCGGTTATCGTAAACGGCCTGCGCCAGGCTGCGCCCCTCAAGCATCTGCCGGCGGCAGCTTTCCAGCTGCGCGCGCAGCGCGCGGTGCCGCACCATGTCCGACGCGCGTTCCATTGCTGTGTCGGTGTCCATCCCGCTGGCCGTAAACGTGGCCAGCGCCGTAGTAAATTGCGCCTCCGCCAGCCGCCGGGCAGCAGCAGAAGTAAAGGGCAGTTTTTCAAACAACGTGCGGAACAGGCCGTTCCCACGCTGCGTGCGCGCCGCAGCCGCACCGGTAAGCAAAAGCGCCGTCAGCACGATGACCAGGCACAGAGATGCCCAGCCGATGATATTTGCAGCCGTGATGTACGCATAAGAAGAAGCCGCTACGCTTCCCGCCAGCCCCGTATAAACACCGGTGAATACCGGAAGCACACGCGCGACCAGAACGGCCAGCACTCCGGCCATCAAGAACAGCAAAACTGCCGGATAGATCACAGCACTTTTCAGCCTTTTTTCCAGCTTATCCTGTGTTTCGTAATATACCGCGAGGCTTTTCAGCACGCTCTCGGTGCGTCCCGCCGCCTCGCCCGCCGCGACAAGCTGCGCCGCATACGCGGGAAAATATCCGCATTGCTCCACCGCCTCGGCCAAAGGCTCCCCCATTTGGACACGCTCAAGCACGGCGGAAGCCGCATCGTACAGCGGGCCGTCCCCGCTGTCTCCGCGCATCAGGGAGAGCGCGTCGTCTACCTGAATGCCCGCTGCCAGCATCATCGCCATATCTTCGCAAAAGGCGCTCACCGCCAGCGAGCGAAGTATTTTTGCCGCCATGACCTTTCCTCCTCAATAGACCTCTTTATCCGCATAGCCCTTACCGTCGCCCACAAGCGCGCTCTGGCCGGCAGCCGCAAACGTCAGGTCGATGCGCTGCCATTCATGCCTGGGCGCCCTGATCTCCACGGTGATCCAGCCGCTCTCTTCCAGCCAAATCATGTTCCACGCATGGTACAGCTCGCTTCCGCCGCTGGAAACATATCCTGTGATAAGCTTTGTCGGGATACCCTGGCTGCGCAGCATTGCCGCGGCAAGCGCAGCATAATCGTAGCAGATGCCCTTCTTTGTGGAGAGCGTCTCATCCGGGTCCGGCAGATATCCGGTAACGTTGTTGTCTACGATGTTTTGGGCTTTGTCGTAATCATAGTCCACATTGCCTTGGATATATTCGTACACACTGCTCACCACCTCCGCCGCATCCGCTGCCTGTGCGCTTATGTCCGACGCCAGCAAGACACATGCGGAGTCCACACTGTAAGCTACCCGCTGACTGGGCCGCAGGAACGGCTCGAATTCACTGTCCAGCACAACGTCCGCCTGTGCGGAAAACAATTCCATGTACTTGTTCTCTGTGGTATTCTGCATCACGCGGACATTGTATTGCCCGTTGCCGCTTTGCAGCGGATAAACGACCGGCGTTCCGTCTCCGGGCAGATCGTAATTGTATTTTACGTCTCCATACACGACCTGGCATTTCAGGCGTTTGTCGCTTTGCGCCCGCACGGCGACATACCCCTGCGACACCGCCGAAAGGTCTATTTCCGCCCCGCTGCCGCTTACAGCGGCGTCCGGGTGAAACTCGGCGTTCCGAAATGCCGGCGGCTCGTAATGTGTGCTGTTCGCCGGCGCCACGGTACGGCTTTCAGCGCCGCTCCCCGCAGGGGCCGCGCTGCATCCTGATATCAGCATGATAAAAGTCAAAAAAGCGGCCATTCCGCCGCGCCATTGTCTTTTCACTGAATACTCCCAAGCCGTGGGCTGCCCGCCCTGTGGTATGCCGCATGACGGAAACGCCGCTCTACACATCGCCGCGCGGGGTTCGCGGTATGACAGAAGCCTGCCAAACGCCGCCATGGGGTTATCACTTATTATAGGGGAAATCCTTTCCGCTTTCAAGCCAAAACGTCTTTCCTGTTCAAAATTGTCAATCTTCCGGTATGCTTCCGGTAAACTTTTTGACGCCGCATTACCCCGCTCCGCCTTTTTGCGCGCTGCCAAACATTTTAAAAAGTCCCGCGCCCGCAAAACGGACGCAGGACAGACTGTTTTCAATTCAGTCGGCAATATATCTCTCAGCAATCTCTTTAAATTCCGCCTCATGCGCCGGATACCACTGCGCAAAAGTTCCGTCGGACGCGCGCACCGCACGCCCCAGCTCCGCAAGAAAAGCCGGGATATCCTGTTCCAACATCATCCCCAGCTCCTGGCCGAACTGTTCCGCCCCCTGCGCATCGCATCCGCCTGCATACAGCATATAGGCAGGCATCGGCTTTTTATCCACCAGCTTCACGCCGCCGCGAAAACCCAGCGTACCGATTTGGTGCGTACCGCAGCTGGAAGGGCAGCCGGAGATATGGATGCGCGGCAATATGCCGTCGGAAAATCCTTCCCTGCGCATTGCCTCCACCAGCATCTTCAATGTTGACTGTGAATCCCGCACACCCTGCTGGCAGGTCGCTGCACCCACGCATGCCACAGAAGATTCGAACAAATCCCGCGCACCGTCTTCCGTAACGGCAAGCACTGCCTGCGCCTCTTCCGCCGTCAGATTGATACAATACATCGTTTCATCCGGGCCAACCCGCCATTCCGCGTCCGGAGCATTGCACATGGATTCATAAAGCTCGGCAGTTTTTTTACCAGACAGCATCCCGCCGATGGGATGGTATGCCACAGCGTAAAGCCCCGGCTGTTTCTGCGGGATGGCGCGCGGATGCGAGAGAGACGCACCGCCTGTTTTGGGTGCCGTCGAGTCCGGCAGCACCAGGGCCATATCCTTCTCCTTCGCCAAAGCCAGATTCTCACGAAAAACAGTTTTCAGGCCATCTTCGCCTAATGTTTCCTGCAAATAACGCGTACGCGCGCGGGCACGATTCTCGTAATTTCCGTGCTCCTGGAAAGTCTTTACCATAGCGCATACGTCGTACAGAACATTCCGGGGCGCAACGCCTGTGTCTACCAGTACACCCATTTTGGGATTTGCGCCAAGCCCGCCGGCGCAATAGACATCAAAAGTTCCGTCCGCGCAGGCTACAAAGCCCAGATCCCGGAATGTCGCATGTGTTTCATTCGCCGGTCCATTGGAGAACCCTACCTTGAGCTTACGCGGCAGCCGGATTTCCCGCACCTGCGCCAGTAGATAATCATTGACTGCCTGAGCCGTGGGCATCACATCAAAATACTCTCCCTGCTCCACACCCGTAAGCGGGCTCACCATGACATTGCGCGGGAAGTCGCCGCCGCCGCCGCGCGTTATAATGTCGTAATCAAGCGCCCGCTTCATGATCTCCACCACACTCTGCGGCGAGAGGTCGTGCATCTGGATGGTCTGGCATGTGGTGAGCTTCATACGCGGCACGCTGTATTTTTCGGCACATTCGGCTATAAACCCAAGCCGTTCCTTCGTCAGCCGCCCGCCGGGCAGGCGCAGACGAAGCATGCTGTATCCGTTCTCCCTCTGCGCATAACTGCCAAAACCGCCCGAAAAGCCTTTGTAAGCCTTGCGGTCAATCTCTCCGTTTGTAAATTCATATATTTTCTCTTCAAAAGCATCAATGTCCTGCCTGAGTACGGCAAGTAGTTTTCCGTTCATATGCCCGACCTTCCCTTTTTCTTTTGTTTCGCAGCGGCAAGCTCCGCCATGTTTCTTTTGGGTTCTACATTATTATACAAAACTCATGAGCGGTGTCAACCGTCATGGACACGGGTTCTGTTTTTCGCACAAACCGCCCCGCTTATAGCATGCCCTGTTTTTATATTTTCCCGTCTGCTGCCCGCTGTTTTATTTCTTCACAAAAAAAATTGAAAATTCGGGGTTGACAACGAAGAAATGATTTGATAATATAATAAAGCACTCGAGAGAAGAGTGCGGCGCTGATAGGCGCTGGTGCCGTGGGGGTGTAGCTCACTTGGGAGAGCGCTTGAATGGCATTCAAGAGGTAAGGGGTTCGATCCCCCTCATCTCCACCAATGCAAGATAATCCGAACCTTAGACCAATCGGTCAGGGGTTCGGATTTCTTGTTTTTATCAAAGATATTGAAGTTTAGTTTCGGGATAGAATAACATCAAATTCAGGAGGATATACCCATGGAAAAGCTCATAAGCTGTGCGTTCAATATGGATACCGCCTGCGTGGAACTTCACTTCACGGATGGGAGTATTTACTCCATATGCCTTATCCTATTGAACAGCTTAAAAAAATCCATTTTAACTTACATACATCTTTTATCCGGCGTTTTCCTGCATTTTTATTTCGCCGTTGACAGTCTTTGATCTCAAACTGCTTTGTTTCTATAGTAGTTTGTCCAAAGGGAAACCCAATTGCAGCGTCGACACGCACCTTTGCATCGTCAAACAGGCTTCCTGCACAAACGAACTACCGCCGAATTGACCGCAACCATGCAAAACCCATACCGGGCGCTTTCTACGCAAAGCTTGACAAAATCCTCTTTTACTGCGTCCAGTCTAATCAGTGTGTGGTCTATTCGGATCGCAAGCTCCCGTTCTCCTCAATTTTCAAAACTTGTCATGTCATTTCTCCTGTCAGAACAAGCTCCAGCGTCAAAGCGTTTTATTCCCAGAAACACAGGTCTCTATCTCGGAGAGATTGGGCATGGCCGGCATGGCTCCTTTAGCTGTGGTCATCAAACTCCCAGCAGCGCTGGCAAAGGCAAGAGCACGTGTCCAGTCCTCCTTCTCCATTGCTGCAAGAGCGTCACGATTTTTAACCTTTAGGACCCACAGCAGCGCACCCAGAAAAGCATCTCCAGCACCCGTGGTATCAATGGTATTCACATCATAGGCTGGTACGGAAGCCTGCGTCTTGCACGTACGGCAAAACGCCCCCTTTGCACCCAATGGAACCAAAACGGCGGCCGGTCCCAGATTCAGCAGAGCACCGGCACCCTTTGCCAAATCGGACTCTCCCGTGAGCAGCACCATCTCCTCAAACGAAACCTTTAATAAGTCGGCTAAAGGAACCGCCCTCAGGATGACATGGCGGACCTGCTTGGTTCATCTGTCAGAGAGGCACTGCCGAAATGGAAGTTCTGTGTTTGTTCAAGCAGATGAACGGAAAGCTCTTCCTTTGTAAGCATGATATCCGCGCCGGGGTTCCGAAAAAAGGTAAAGCTGCGGTCTCCTCTTTCATCTAAATGAACAAGCCAATGGTGGTATGTACCGACGCATCCCACTTAACCCCACAGATATCTATGCCCGCTTCGGTCATTACATTTTCTAAAAAGCGCCCAAAAGCGTCCGCACCTACCTTTCCCATAAAAGCGCACTTCCCGCCCAGCTTTGCAATCATAGCCAGCAAATTGGCCAGAGCCCCGCCCGGATTGCAGCTATAAAGCGGTACACCGGCGGCGTTTACCCCTTCAGGGGCAAAATCAATTAGACTTTCTCCCAAAGCGACAACATCATACATAGATAACCTTCCGCTTCCTTTTGTTAAAGCAACTGGACACAAGCCCTTGCTAGCCCCATAGGGATCTGATGTATTCCACCGACTGCGCCGCCGTTACGTCTAAATCCTTTTCCGTGGCTCCATGGGACAAATCCCGCCAAATGGAAATATCTTTTCCCACCTGTCCGCCCATTCTTTCAAAAGGCTCCATTACCACATATTGATCGTAACCAACGTCTTTTAGCGCCTGACCGATGTTTTTCCAGGGGATGCGCCCCTGCGCGCTGGGAGGACGCCTGTTGGCCTCACCAATATGAATGTGTCCCAGCAGACCGCCCGCTTTCCGAATGGCTTCTGTCAAGGAATCCTCTTCAATATTCATATGAAAGGTATCCAGCATCACTTTCACGTTTGATTTGCCAACCGCCTTGACATAGCAAACCGCCTCTTCGCACTCGTTGAGCATATAGCCTTCAAATCGATTGAGCACCTCCATATTGAGGGTAATTCCGTGTACGGCCGCGAGGCCGGCGAGCTTCCTGATATTTTCAATGCTGCGTTGGGTATCCTCAGCCTTGTTGAAGCCATTGCGGAAATCGACCGGCCAATAGGAGTAAAGCGCGCCGCCGACGCGATCAATGCCGGACAGTTCCATTTTATGAAAAACATCCGCCCAGAAGCGAAAAGCGCCCTCAATCAGCGCAGGATCCGCGGAAGAAAGGTTGTGCTCCGGTCTGGGGCCATATCCGCCGCTCAAAAGCACGCCTTCCCCTTCGGATACTCGTCTGAGTTCCCGAAAATAAGAATCGTCCCGCTCCGGAAAGCTTCCGCAATTCACCTCTAAAACATCGAAACCCAGTCTCTTAACTTTGGAGATAAAGGGGAGGAAATCTCCTCCCCACTCCCTTGCCCAATAGGCATAATAAATTCCATATTTCATTTTTAACTTCCCACCGCTTTATTTCTTAAGCCCTTCCCGTAGTTTCTTACCGTACAGGATATTGTCCTTGGAATATTGGCGGGTAGTTTCCTCATACTGCTCATGGACCGTCCGCTGTGCGGGAAAAAACGTCCGTTTTCTCTCTTCCAGTGATTCCCGTGCATTGGAGATATCCTGTGTAATTTCAGGGGAAATCTTTTGCACTGCGGTTTCCCCCAGCTTCAGCGGAATCCGCTCTTCCACCCCTTGGATTCCAAAAGGCTTTGTCGGGAGCTTTTGATACCAATAAGCCGTCGTGCTCCAATCGTCGGAGAGATGGTTCGCATGGCCGTGTTCCATCGTGACCTTGATGCTTTTTTGGAAATGCACAGGATCTTCAATGTGGAAACGATAGGCAACCTGATATGCTTCCGGCAGGTCACGCTCGTGCAGAATAGAGCCGTGGTAAAGCGAATGGTTGCCCTGCTGCATTCCCCAGGCGTGGTTGAAATAATCCTCTGTCCCGGTACCTATGATGCTGGGAAATTCCTCTCCGTCTATAAAGAACATATCGTCGCCTTCGCCCCACCAGCTGCCCTGAAAATGCTTCACAGAAAGATTACAGCCCACATAATGGCCTTCTCCCTCCGTCTCCAGCAGGACGTAGTTGTTCTCTCCGGTCAGGTTGGAAACCGAATTGATTTCGGGAGAATTGGTGAGAATGTCGTTCCCCCATCCCTCACAGGGGAGCTGACGCTTCCAGCAGGCGTGAAAATAGGCGGTATCCGCGCCAAGCTTTTCCTGATACAGCTCATAATCAATCTGGAAATACAAACCGAACGGCACATCGTTCTCATTGATAATTTCCACCTTGGCGTGCTCGTTAAAGGGCATGGGGAAATAGCAACTAACCGACGCAGCGCCGCCAAAGACCCGTTCCTCCGCCGGATTGACCGAAACCTGTATCGGCAGGGAGTTAAAGGTCACAGGCATGGAATGACCGATGCAGAAAAAGTCTCCAAAAGGCACCAACACGCTGGGGCAGTCCTGACGGTCCCAAGTGATGCGCAGCAGCGCTTTGCGGTAATAATCAGGGTCGCGCACATCCCACACAATGCCAAGCGGCGGCGCAATTTCATTCACGGGAGCCACCCGGCCGTTGTCTTCGGGGGGAATAAGCCCGGGGAAGATGCTTTTCCGGCAGAAGGAGGTCATCCATATGTGCCGGATACTGCCTGGACCAAAAATCTCCCCTAGAGTGACGCTCTCGTTCGGCGGGATGAGCCAATAATCGTGATTTTTCCCGTTTTGATCCCAGCTGGAAATTCTTCCGTTGCGGGCCCGGCTAACATGCGTGAGATTGGAAAATGCTCCATCGAAACGATTCATAGCTGCCTCCTAAATCATTCGGTCAGTGGAAGACCGAAAAATATTCATCAAAAAATTTTTGACAATCCACAGTGACCGCCCATTCATGGGGGCCCTCCGGCGTTTTTTTCCAATAGGTGTATCCCTGGAGTTTTTCGCTTGTCAGCTCTACCGATATCTCTCCCCGTTCAAAGCTGCAGATTTCATCATTAAATATACTGAGCGCCGCCAACGGATCGTGAAAGGTCACTTCTGTGCGTTCGGCAATCCAGTGTTTCGACATATCCAGTATAGGCCTGTGAAGCGGGTCGGCAAAGCGTTCCCGGAACTCTTCCATCGGCATGGTGACCAAGTGGGTCATATCCACACCGACCGAACGGTGAATCGGCGGATGGGTTTGATAGACGATTGCCGTCGCGTGGGGATCGATGAGCGCATTCATTTCCAGAGCACCATTGCAAATAATGGGGTCCGTATGCTCCGGAACAAAGGCCTTATCTATATTGTCTGTGAGCACCGAAGCAAAGTTGGAAAAACGGCCGCCCATCAATACCAGCCGCTTCAACAGCGATGGGATCTCCGGATCCGAAGCAAAGAGCAGCGCTATGTTGGTCAGCGGTGCAATCGCCAACAGCGTGACCTCCCCCGGATTGGCCCGAATCGTCCTCCTCATGAATGCAATCGCTTCCCCGCGCGGAAAGCTTTCTTGGTGCTCCCAGTCCCTCAGAATTTTTGCCTGTGGCGCAAAGCACTCCTTCTGCCTGACCAACAGCGGACGATCCGGTCCCGGATAAATCGGCAAATCCGGCCTGCCGGCCGCACGGCACATTACGCTGGCTAAGGCCGCGCGCTTTTCGGTTTCTCCTCCTGTCACAGTGATGCCCAAAAGCTCGCACCGCTTTTGCTTCAGAAGGTAGGACATCGTGATTGCATCGTCTATATCGGTGCCTATGTCGGTATCCAGCAAAATTTTTTCCATTTTAATCACTCCTTTTCTATGTCAGCGGCAAACACGTCTCATGCCCCATGTCTCAAACGATAAAAAGGAAGCCCCGCCTCCTTCAGCGCGCACATAGAGCTCTGTACACGCCTCCTCCGGGTAAATATTGGTGGAGAAGGCGGTCGTATAATCGTCCGTGAACAATTCCACAGACACGGTGTCCATAAAGATATGGATCAGAAGGCTTTCCTGGCTCAGCAGGCGCAGTTTGCAGCTTTTTCTTCCCGTACTCCAATCGTCCGCACCGTTTCGGTCCACGGTAAGTCTCCCTTCCCGAAGGTCAAAGATAAGCTTGGTACAGCGGTTGTTTCCTCCCTGTACGCCATCGGCGCAGCGCACCTGAAAGATCAGACGTTCCGCAGCCGTCTCCTGCAGAGACAGCACGGCAAGTATTTCACAATGTACGCCGTCCCCCGCTTCAATCTCCATTCTCGACCACTCATAAAGATGCAGCGGACCGTAATCCCGGTAGTTCTTCCGGAGGCTGCGGAGCTCCTCTACAGGCAGAAAACGCAGCAGATCGCCCTGAACCCGGACCTCTCGGGGAATGCTCATTGCCCCGCACCACCCCTCCTGCGCGGTGGTGCCAAATCCCTTCCACCAAGGCATCCAGTCCCATGCATTGGCCCATGCGAACTGAATTCTTCGGCCTTTGGGGTCTTCAAAGCTTTGAGGCGCATAATAATCAAAGCCGCAGTCCACTTCACCTATGCTGAATGGGGTAAAAGCGCGCTTTTTGTAGTCCATATTGCCGGTTAAATAGGTGCATTTACGTTCCCCCAGATGCATGGGCCCGATTACCAGAACATCCCGTCCGTCTACGGTAAAGAGGTCCGGGCATTCCCACATAGCGCCCAGTGTGCCGTCGCTTTCTAAAATCGTTCCAAAGCGCTCCCATGTTTTCAAATCTTGGGAGGCATACAAAATAGCGCGGCCCTTGTGATCTTCCTCACCGCCTACGATCATGTACCATCTATTTCCCCTGCGCCATACCTTTGGATCGCTTTCTACAAATGCCGTAGGCGCAACGACCGGATTTCCTTCGTATTTTACAAAATGGATACCGTCATCGCTGACCGCAAGGCATTGAGATTTAGTCACCTTGTCCTCATTGACAATGGTCCCTGTATAAAACAAATAGAGCCTGCCGTCCTCTCCTTCCACCGCACTGCCTGAAAAAACGCCGCCCTTTTGGCAGTCGTCGTAAGGCTCGCTCGGCGCTAGAGCGACCGGAAGGTGTTTCCAACTGAGAAGATCGTCGCTGACCGCATGTCCCCAGTGCATAGCGCTCCAATAGGGTCCATAAGGATAAAATTGATAAAACAGATGATACTTCCCTTTATAATAGATCAATCCGTTGGGGTCGTTCATCCAGCCGCATTCCGGCATAAAATGGTACCATTGCCTCTTGCGCGCGTGTTGACGGACCAGATCTTTATTCTCTTCCACAGCGCACTGTGCTTTGAGCAGCAGCTGTTTGTGCTGGTTCATGACAAATGTCCTCCCCCTTCTCTGTCAGCCTTTTACCGCGCCCGCAGTCATTCCCTCCACAATACTGTTTTGGAACAACGCGTAGATAATAAGTTCTGGTATGATGATCAAAACGCTGTAGGCAGCGATGCCCGCATAATTGACATTGTAGGTCCCCTTAAAAAAAGCGATGCCTCGCGCAAGGGTATAATCAGCCGCATCATTGAGCATGATTGCGGCAAAGGGATATTCGTTCCAAATATATAGCGCATTGAAAACGATAACCGTGGCGATTGCCGGTTTAACTACAGGAGTTATAACTTTTACAATGAGTTGAAACAGATTCGCCCCGTCTATCACCGCCGCCTCATCCAATTCGCTGGGTACGGTTTTGATAAATCCCACAAAGATTAACGTATTGAAGGAAATGCCCATGGTTACATAAGGCAGAATCAATGCCCATTTGCCGCTGATGCCCAAGAAGAAATTGATGCGGTAAATCGGGAACAGCAGGACAAAGGGGCTTATCGCCAGACCGACCAACAGGAAGCTGTAAATCGCCGTTTGCACCCTTTTCCTTTTGAAGACCATACGGGAAACGGCCAACGAGCTTGGAATGGTGATGATCAGCTGAAGCACTACCGCCGTTACAGCGATTATAAAGGTATTGAAAAATAATCGAAAAATATCCAGCAACTCCAAGGCCTCTTTGTAATTTACAAAGGACCATGTAGAGGGCAACTGAAGCGGTTGCGTCAGGATTTCCCTGTTGGTTTTAAAGGAAATGACAACAAGCCAAATCAAAGGAACCATCATAATCAGGACAAAGGTATACAGAATCACATGCAGAATTCCGCGTTGAACCTTGCGCTTCATACCATCCCTCCCGATTCTTTATCCCGCGTCAGATACAAATAAAACATCATAATCACAAAGGAGATTAAAAAGGTGAGTGTTGCCAGCGTCATACCATAGCCATACTCTCGGCTGCCAAAGGTCAGCGAGTAGGAATACGTCACTAGGGTCTCAGACGAATGAGCCGGACCTCCATTTGTCAATTGCTGCACGATCTCAAATACTTTAAGCGAACCTGTAATGACCAGGACCCCCACTGAAATGACGGTTCTTTTTAGCATCGGCACCGTTATGCGTACAAGCTTCTGCCAGAAGCTGGCGCCGTCGATTTCAGCAGCCTCCAATACATCATTGGGAATGGTTCCTAAACCCGCTAAGTAAATTGTGGCAATAAACCCGCATTGCTGCCAAACATAAACCATACTGATGCTATAAATGCCCCAATGTTTGTCGCCAATCCAAGTTTGACAAAGCATATCCAAGTTCATTGCATGCAGAAGATTGTTGATCAGACCCGTGGATGGATCCAAAATATATCCCCAAAGAATACCCACAATTATGCTCGCGATAATGGCGGGTGAAAAGACTAACGCCTTGGAAACAGTAGCTAGTCTTAATTTCTGATTGAGTAAAATAGCCACAAAAAACGAGCCACAAACCAGCATGACAAAGGATACCAAAAGTAAAATACCGGTATTTTTGATTGCGAGAGCAAAATAGGGATCGCTGAAAGCACGGGTATAATTTTTAAAATCATTTAGTACCGGTTTACCAACGCCGGCATATCTTGTCAAACTGTAGCCTATCGCCAGCAACACCGGGACAATCATATAAATCAAATAAAAGATAAGTGTGGGAGCCAACAGAATTATTTTATTACGTGTCTTACTGTACCATTGCATCCCTCAATCCCTCCTTTTTCGGACGGGATGCGGGCTGGAAGGCCGCGCCCGGCTGGCGCCCAGCGGCGGCCTTCCCCCTTTTTAGTATCCCGAATTCTTTTTTCGGCTATTCCAGACGGGAGATCGCCGCGTCAATATCAGCAACGGCATCGTCCACGGTAAAGCTGCCGCTAATCAAGCTCTGTATGGAATCATAAATCACTTCGGCAACAGAACTCGACAAAGAGGAGACCGGCTGAGCAAATGAGGCGGAGGCGTTTCCGTTGCCCAGCGCTTTGACCACCTCTAGGAATCCGGCGTTGTCGTTGTCGCTGTCTAAGTCATCGTAATTAGCGGTGGAGAAAGTCGAATAATCGTTCATGATAGCAGCTCCTTCTTTCCCATAGAAGAACTGGAGGAAACGGTAGACGGCGTCCTTTTTGGCCGCGTCATCGGCTACAGCGGAGCTGACCACGAAGGGAGCATTGGCGAACTGATTGATGGTAGACTGGGAGTAAGCGGAATCACTGAACGTGGGACCCCACCAGAAGCCGACATCATCGCCCAAGGATTCGGTTACAGTAGCAGCATCCCAAGCACCTGCGTTGAACATAGCTGCTGAACCAGCTTTAAAAAGGTCCTTTGCTTCAAAATAATCAATTGTAGAATAATTTTCCGGGAACGCGCCTTTTTCTCCCAGTTCCGCCAGTTTATCAAGCAAGGGCTTAAATTCGGCGAAGCTTGCTTCTCCTGAGAGAATTGAGTCAATCTTTTCGGAATAACCATAGCGGTTAAAGCTTCCCAACCAGCACCACAGGCTATAGTTGGTTAATGCGCCTTGTGCAATACCTACATAGCCATTCTCGCGGAAGGTATCCAACATAGCAAGCATATCCTCATATGTGGTGTCATCTGTCGGATAAGCCACGTCGCAAGCGTCAAAAACCGCCTTGTTATACCAAATGCCCGTGATAAAAGTGCTGCAGGCTAGACCATAAATGGTACCATCCTCGTCAGAATAAGCTGTTTCAATTGAGTCCGGAATCGCTTCAGAAATATCCGGGTTGGCATCCAAGAAATCATTCAGAGGCAACAGATAGCCATTTTCCTGAAATGTTCCCGCGTCACCCTCGTATAGCCAAAAAATATCCGGCAGTTCATTGGTAGAGGCGTAAAGTTGCATCAATGAATTATGTTCTTCTGTAGCGTTTTCAATCAATTCGATTTTGACATCAGAGTTCGCCTTCATAAATTCCTGGATAGCATAATAGTATTCAGGATTCTGCTCCTTACAGTTGCCTACATTGATAGCGAAAGTAATTGTAGTTTGGGTAGGCGTTTCCCCAGATTCCGGCGAACCGTTGTCTGAAGCTGTCGTATCAGCGTCGCCGCCGGGATTCCCCGCACAGGCCGCCAATGAGAACAGCAAAACAAGACTGAGCAGGAGGCATGCAATTTTACGTTTCTTCATTGTGATTTCCCTCCAAATATAGTTATTTTATTTTACAGCCAAGCACAAAGCCTCCAGAGAATCAACACCGCCGTTAGAAGCGGGTCCTTGCGCTGCGCATCACGCACTCCCCTTCCGCTTTATTTTCAGCTGCAATAACTGCCTATTGCAAATGTGGAATCGATCCCACATTCTGCCATAAAAATCTTTATCTTCCGCGCAGCCCCATCATAAGCTGCGCAGGACTAGTTTCACTTTGATGATATGGTCGATATACGGCCGGTCGGGAAACGTCAGACGTTGCATAAGATATTCTATGGTTTTTCTTCCCATCTCCTCCGTATTCCTTTCAATATAGTTAAAAACAATACCCATCATTTCCAATTCGTTCAAACGATCAAATCCCACGCAGGTGATATCCCTGTTGAGCGTTAAATTGGTCTCCGACAGCGCTTTTAAAAAACCCAAGCTGGTAAAGTTGTTGCAGGTAAGCACAGCGGTCGGTCTATCTTCCAAAGAGAGGCAGTTCCTGGAAAAGGCATATGATTTTTCAATGGAATAATCCCCTAAGAAAATATAATCCTCCCGCAGCGGTATTCCATACTTTTTCAGTGCCGCAAGATACCCCGCCTGTCTTTCCCGGGCGAGCACTCGATCCAACTCCGCGTTGATAATGGCTATCTTTTTGTGGCCCGCTTCAATCAGCGATTTGGTTGCCTGATAGGAAGCACCCGCGTTATCGAAATAGACGCCGTCGGCTTTTTTGTAGAAATCCAGCCTTCGATCCAATATGACAACCGGCGCGTCAAGTCTATCCAGCAATGAGGAAATTTGCCTTTGCTGCGCATCTCCCTGATAATCAATTGCAGGCGTATAGACCAACCCATTGACGCGGTAGTTTCGCATCGTGGCAAGCGCTTTGACGTCTTCCTCCGGATCATTGTTTGAGTTAAAACAAATAATAGAGAGGCCGTTTTCTTCTGTCTTCTGTGATATAACCTTTAAAATCTCTCCAAAAAAGGGATTTTCAATCTCTGGAATCACAATACCTATAATATCCGATTTACCCTTTGAGAGATTGCGCGCCATATTTGACGGAATATAGCCGTATTTTTGAATGACCTCGCGCACTTTTAATTTTGTTTTGTAGTTGACATATCCCGATTCATTGATGACACGCGAAACGGTCGTTCGTGAAACGCCAGCTTCCTTTGCAATGGTATTAATATTGACATTTTTCATAATATCCTCTTTTATGGAACCGATTCCTTGTTTGCGTTTTCATTGTAGTCAACTAATGAGCCTTTGTCAACCTTCTTTGGGGGATTTCGTGAATTAGAATAGGAAACAACTCATGTTTATCGGCTAAATTGCTGTATTATTTTTCAAATAAATTCCAAAAAAAATAAGATCAAATTGGGGATTTGAATTTAGATGATGTAAAATAGCAAAAACGGCCGATCGCCACGTTTATCAATTATCATTTGTATACGATCATCGAATCACCATAGCTTTCAAGTATTCCGGTGATAATCGAACAATTACCTTGGCGGAAATAGACGGTGCGGGGTTCGTTTGCTCCGCGTCGTGTTCCACCACGCAATCAAAATCCGAACCTTATAGGTTCGGATTTTTTTAACATTGCCGCAAGAAAACCGCTTAAACATAGTGTTTAAGCGGTTTTCTTATTGCATAAAAGCA
>OGGQ01000860.1_pt1 | contig 42781 bp, 31 predicted proteins | sample 1571191 | NCBI WGS metagenome assembly OGGQ01 (sample SAMEA2582061, study PRJEB24529) | metagenome | biome: Human gut stool | place: China | collected 2011
TGTTAAGCACGCCGCCAGCGTTCATCCTGAGCCAGGATCAAACTCTTATGTTAAAATTTACAAACGGCATCGTCGGTTGGAAATTTTATAAGTGAGTTTTCGTAGAAAAGTCACGCATAAAGCCCAGCGACCTGCACGCTTTGAGTTGACCTAGCCAGTCAATCTGGCTATCCTCCGGTTTTTTCGAAACCGGCAAACTCTTGTCATTATTTTTGTCAGATGTCGTCTTTTTCGCTTTGCGAAAAACCGTTCGTTCCTCACCATTTCGCTTCCTCTGACACTTTGCAGTGTTAGGTCGGTCGCTCCATAAACGGTTCGAAACTCACTGACCGAATTGACTATGGGTTGTAAGTTTCATTCACTATTCTATTTTCAAAGTTCACAGCGCATTTCACAGCGCAGGATTTATTCTAGCAAAGGTTATCCATATTGTCAATACATTTTTTCATTTTTTTCAGACTTTTTTTCTCTTTTTCCAAAAACCCTGATTTTATCAGTTTTCTTCCAGCACCACTTTCCGGAATACCTCACCGATATTTTCCGCAATGACCAGGTCGGCTTTTTTATCCATGCTGGTGGCAGACTTATTGATGAGCACCAGATACTTGCCCCGGAAGTAATGGAGAAGTCCTGCCGCAGGATACACATTCAGGCTGGTACCGCCTACAATAAGCATCTGAGCATGGGAAATATCATGAACCGCTTCTTCGATGGTGCGTTCATCCAGCCCTTCTTCATAGAGCACCACATCAGGACGGACAATGCCGCCGCATTTGTCACAACGGGTAATGCCTTCGTCTTTTGTCACATAATCCAAATCAAATTCCTTGCCGCATTTCAGGCAGTAATTCCGATACAGTGTACCATGGAGCTCCAGTACCCGTTTGCTGCCGCCTTTCTGATGCAGATCATCGATGTTCTGGGTAATGACGGATTTCAGTTTGCCCATTTCCTCCAATTTCGCCAACGCCTTATGGCAGTCATTGGGCTTTGCATCGGGATAGAGCAGGTTCTTTTTATAATATTGAAAGAAAATATCAGGATGCGCCTCAAAAAAAGAATGGCTCAATATGATTTCTGGACGGTATCCATATTCGCTGATGGCTGTAAAAATCCCCTTTTCCCCACGGAAGTCAGGGATGCCGCTTTCCGTAGACACGCCAGCGCCGCCAAAAAATACAATATTGTCACACTCTGCAATCCAGTCTTTCAGTTTTTGCAGTTTTTCATCCATGAAAAGTCCCCCTTTCGGTTCTTTGTCTATGCCCCCATTATACGCTTTTTCTCCTGAGCCTTCAATGAAAAGAGAAAAGACAGGGAAAGCAAATTCCCCTTAAGAAAACATTGGTTTTCTTTTCCCTGATTTCTTAAGGGGAATTGCAACGGCTGTTTTCATAAGAAAACATACCAAAATAAAATTTCAGCTTTCTTTGTTTTCTTATGAAGATGCCCCTAAAAATCCCTGTCTTTATTCTGTATCTGTATTTTCTTCTTTTTTCGGTTTCACAAGGACTGTGGTGCCCAAAATCCGGTGGTTATCTACGTTATGCACCTGAATCTGCATTTCTTCCGTATCCACTAAGAAGGATGTGCCGTCATCGGGCACATGCCCCAGCACGCCGCAGATATAACCGCCAAAGGTTTCATATTCTTCCACAGGCAATATCATCGCTAAGGCTTCCGCCACTTCTTCTAAATCCGCACTACCGCAAATTTTCCATTCCAGCTCGCTAATCTGCTGAATCTCCGCTTCTTCCACTTCTTCCTCTTCCTCGTAGAAATCACCTACCAGAAGCTGCATGATATCCCGCAGGGTAATGATACCGCTTAGACCGCCGTATTCATCCAGCAGAATGGCAAAATATTTTCTTTCCCGTTTCATATTGGTCAGCAGTACGTCTGCTTTCACCGTTTCTGGCACAAAATAAGGTTTGTCTACGGCATTTGCCATGACACTTTCCCGACTTCTGTCTGCCAGACGGAAAAAGTCTTTGGTATCCAGCACACCAATGATGTCGTCATCGTCCTCACCACTGATGGGGTAATAGGTAAAACGGCTGTTCTGGATGGTTTCTTCCCAGACAGTCATATCGTCATCTAAATCCAGCATCACCACATCCACACGATGGGTGCATACTTCTTCCACAGATGTATCATCAAAAGCAAATACGTTCTGAATCATTTCCACTTCTTCTTCGTCAAAGGTGCCCTTTTCATTGCCTGCTTCCAGCATCATGCGGATTTCTTCCTCAGAAACTTCTTCGCCGTTGTCGTTGGGGTCAATGCCCACCAGACGCAAAATGCCGTTTGTGGAAACAGTCAGCAGCCATACCAAAGGGGCGGAAATTTTATAAACCGCCGCCAGCAGACCGGAAAGTCCCAATGCCAGAGCTTCGGATTTTTTCATGGCAACACGTTTTGGCACCAGTTCCCCAAATACCAGGTTAAAGTAGGCCAAAACAACAGTGATCACCAGCAGACACACAGATTTCAGCACGTTTTCCGGAATCCCGATGCCTGTAGCTGCCAGAGCCGCCGCCAGAGGGCCAGCAAAGCTTTCTGCCGCAAAGGCACTGGAGAGCATCCCTGCCAGAGTGATGGCTACCTGAATGGTAGCAAGGAATCGTGCAGGCTGTTCTGTCAGGTTTACCAGACGTCCTGCTCGTTTATCCCCGTCCTGTGCCATTTTCTTCAGTTTCGTTTCATTTGTGGAAATGACCGCGATTTCCGCACTTGCAAATATGGCGTTCAACGCAATCAACACTACTTGTAACAATAAAGGTTCCCAACTCATAGTTCTCATTCCTCCGTTTTGATTCTTCCAAAAATTATGATGTTCTATACATTCTTACAAACACAAAAAGGCATACTCTACCCCTTCCGATTCCGGGCAGACTACACCTTACTCTCTTTTTCTGACATCAAAACGCTTTGGAATTGTTAAGTTGGCGTCCGTATCGCTGTCCGCGTCCATGTTGTTTGTCACACTCCTTTCAAATTAGAACATATCATCTCATATTTCCTTTTGCCTGTCAATTAATGAACCGTTAAGAAATCAGGTGCAAAAAAACAGGAAAGCCTGCCTTTTCCCCTAAGAAAATACACTGCTTTCCTGTCTGTTTTATCATTATGCTTTCAGCCAGCCGTTTTTCTGCAAAAATTCACGGATTTTTTCCATGGCTGTCTGAAGCTGTTCCATGCTGTAAGCATAGGAAATTCGCACATGTCCTTCGCCGCTTTCGCCGAAAGCATCCCCGGGCACCACCGCAACACCGGCTTCGTAAAGCAGACGTTCACAAAATTCCTGAGAAGTCAAGCCTGTCACAGCAATGGAAGGGAATGTATAGAATGCCCCTCTGGGCTCAAAGCATGTCAGACCCATATCATTGAGGGCTTTTACCAGATACTGCCGTCTTTCGTCATAAGCCTCACGCATTGCCCCCACATCGCTATCGCAAAGGGCATCATCCCGCAGGGCTTCCATGGCACCGTACTGGCTCATGGTAGGCGTACACATAATGATATACGCATGCACCTTGTTGATGACTTTCATCAGTTCCTTTGGACCTGCCGCGTAGCCCAAACGCCAACCTGTCATGGAGAAAGACTTCGCAAAGCCGTTCAGCACCACTGTCCGTTCCTTCATGCCTTCCACAGAAGCAATGGAAACATGATTTTTGCCGCCATAAGTCAGTTCCGCATAAATTTCATCGGAAATCACCAGCAAATCATGTTTGATGCAGACGGGAGCAATCCGTTCCAAATCCTCTCGTTCCATGATGGCACCCGTAGGGTTATTGGGATAAGGCAGAATCAACGCCTTTGTTTTGGGAGTGATGGCCGCTTCCAATTCTTCCGGCATGAGTTTGAAATCATTTTCTGCTTTGGTGGTCACTACCACAGGCACCCCGTGCTGTAACTGGATAGCAGGTTTATATGCCACATAGGAAGGTTCCACAACCAGCACTTCATCCCCCGGTTCCAGAACTGTACGCAGTGTCACGTCAATAGCTTCTGATGCGCCGATGGTGCAAAGAATCTGGTCTGTGTCATAGTCCAGATCAAAGCGGCGTTTCAGATAATGGGCAATTTCCTCACGCAGTTTGGGCATACCCCAGTTGGAGGAATATCTTGTTTTCCCTTCTGCCAGAGAATCCATGGCAGCTTTCCGCACACGTTCCGGTGTTTTGAAATCCGGTTCCCCAACGCCAAGGGAAATAACGTTGTCCATGGTAGCTACAATATCAAAAAATTTCCGAATACCGGAAGGCGGCAGAACCGCCACATGTTTTGCTGTAAAATCTCTCATTTCTACACCTTCTCTTTCGTGATTATAATTTTACCTGATACAGAGCATCACTTTTGGGCTGTTCCAGCACTCTTTCTTCGCCCTGTTCCAAAATGGTCTTTCCGCTTTCTGTAATGCGGCCAATGACAGCCGCTTCCACACCAGCAGCTTCCAGTTTTTCCACCAGACTCGCTCCGTCAAAGGCGGAAATGATCATGGTTCCGCTGGAAATGAGCAGCAGAGGCTCAATGCTAGCTTCTTTGCAGACAGCCTTTGTCACTTCTTTGATGGGAATGTTGTCCGCAAAGACCTGTACGCCTTTTCCAGAACATTCTGCCAATTCCCAGACTGCCCCCAAAATGCCCCCTTCTGTGGCGTCATGCATGGCTGTGGCACCGTGTTCCATGGCAATGCGGCTTTCGGTACCTACGGACAGATAGCCTTTCATGTCCTTGGCTTCTTCCAGCAGTTCTTTGTCAATGCGCTGTGCCAGCACATCTTCATGTTCGTGGGCAATGATGGCAGTCCCTTCCAGACCAGCCCATTTTGTCATGATGACGTCCTGTCCCACTTCTGCGCCGCCGGTGCAGACCATTTTCCGGTTTCTGGTCTTGCCGATGACCGTAGCAGAAATAACGGGTTTTGTAACAGCGTCAGTCACTTCCGTATGACCGCCCAGCACTTCAATGCCTAGTTCCGCCGCCGCTTTGAGGGTACCATGCATGAGTTCTTCCAGCATAGCCTCATCGCTTTGAGGCGGCAGAAGCACCGTCATCAAAATCCCCACAGGCTCTGCCCCTGCGGAAAATACGTCATTACAGTTGATATGTACTGCCAGATAACCGGTGTCTTTTGTTGCGCCAGTGATGGGGTCTGTAGAAAAAACGCACAGTTCCTCTTTGGGGTCCATGGCGGAACAATCCTCCCCTGTTTTGGGACGCACCACAATATCATCCCGATGGACTTTGCTGTGAGTCACCGGGTCTAAAACGATCCGCTCCAGTATCTGCGGCGGAATCTTTCCAATTTCAAACATACTATCAAATCTCCTTTTTCCATCAGAAGCACCTTCGTGCAAAAAAGAAGCCGCACTGGACAGTCCCACAGCACGGCTATGTTTCTTTTCCTTGTGTACTATTTTACCACAGTCTGCACTACAGGAACAGAAATTTTTCTTTTCACATCTCTGAATTTTGCAACACAAAAAAGGTGTCCGCAATGTCTGCAAACACCTTTCTTTTTATTGAATACCAAAGCTCGGCTGTTCTGTAGATGCCGTATCTTCTTTTGCTTCTTCTTTCTTTTCTTCTGCTTTCTTAGTGCCTACGGTCACCTGATCCGCTGTTGCACGGTAAGAAGAAGAACTGAACCATTCCCGGCTTACCTGTTTGCCGTTTTCGTAAACGATTTTGTAAACACTTACTTTTGCACCGGTTTTCCCGTTGGAAGTTACCTTCCGTTCCCCTTCGGGCATATCAGGATCTTCGGTCACCACTTCCGCCGGCTTCGGTATGGTTTCCTCGTAAACAGTTTCATATTCCACGCTGTGACCGCTGCTGTGGATTTCATGGCCATAAATATTCATGACCAGATTGCCGCCGCTGGCATAAGCTTCGATTAAAACAGGGTATTCTGTATTGTTCTTGAACTTCAAATCTTTATAAGTTCCTGCCACTGCCGCGTCACGACCCAAAGGCACATACCCTACGGTCATGGAGTGGGGATGACGTTCCACGATTTCCAGTTCCGCTTCCAGAACTGCGTTGTATAGTGTTGTAGTTACCTGACATACGCCGCCGGCAACGTCTTTTTCCACTTTGCCGTTGTTGTATACAGCAGCGTCTTTGTAACCGCCTTCATAAGTCTGAGGCCCCAGTTCCACATTGGCGGAGAATGTTTCTCCCGGTGCCAGAACAGTGCCGTTGATGTAGTTGCATCCCACAGCCAGATTGGTATTTCTGTTTTTGTCACTCATGGTATAAGTGGTCTTGAAAGAGCCGATGAGATCTGTTACATGGCTGTTTGCCTCTGCCGTGATCTTGGGTTCTTCCACTTCTGCCTCTATTTTTGCAGTGCCGCTCAATCGGGTATCCAAAACAGCTGCCGCATTGGCTTCTGTTTTTGCCTGATCCATGATCCGCCCCGTTTCTTCCGGAGTCACCACAAATTTCCCGTTTTTCCGGCTGACAGTACTGTCAACGGCATGACGGTCGAATTCTTCAGCGATTTCTGTCAGCTTCGCTTTCATTTTTTCTGTGTCATAGGAATATTCCAAGGGAATGTCAATGCCGTCTTTCAAAAGCTGAGCACCCACCTGAAAACGCTCTTTGTCTGTGCCTTCTCTGCCGGTGTTGTAAGCCTGTTCCACGGCTTCTTCCAGATGGTAACCAGCCCCAAGGTCTGTAAAAGGCACTTCCCATTTTGTTTCCTCGTCATACTGGAATGTGAGCACCTGCCCATTGACCTCTGTCACATACTTTTCTTCCAGTGTCGCCAGCGCATCTTCCTTCGTCATACCTTCCAGAGAAATGCCGTCTACGGTGACACCCTGATAAATGCCTTCCGCAGAAAGGAGTTTCAGCACTTGATGTCTGTGATAGAAATAATATCCCAGACCGCCTGCCGCAATCACCAAAGCAGCGATTAATACCCCGATCATGATTTTCTTTTTCTGTGCCTCATGGCGTTCTTCCCGCCTGTGGCTTCTTACACCCTTTTGCAAATAAACCCCCAACTTTCTATAACAGTTGTTTTCGTTTTTCTCCAAATGCAGAAAAACGGCTTCGCCCATACAAGTGTATTGGTCTCTGGCACACAATATGCACAAACCAATACTTCTTCTATCATAGCGAAGCCGTATGAAAAAAACAATATCAATTATAATAAATTTCCTTACATTTTTATTACATAATTGGTACAGCGCCCTATTTTCCGCGGCGTTTTTTCGCGTCCAAAAGCCGCTGTGTTGTATTTTTATGCTCTGCCGCCGTATCTGCTGTTTTTTCCTTGGAAGATATTTTCTTCTCTCTCTCCACAGGTGCCTGTTCTTTTTCCGCCTGTTTTACAGGGGATTCCACAGGTTTTTCTGCTTTTTTCACCTGTTTTTCCTGTTTTCTTTCTTTCCGAAGTGCAAAAGCCCCTTCTGCCTTCTGCAATGCCGCAGGGAATCTCCGCAGGAAAATATCCAGCAAGAGCAGGAATACGCCCAGTATCAGCAAAGGATTCTGCATGGACTGATGTTTCACGGACTGTGCCGCATCTGCCGCAAAAACTTCGCTGCCGCCTGTCAGCACTCTGCCGCCAGTGCTTTCGGCAATCTGCTGAAGGAGCTGACTGCCATTTTCTCTAGTGGTCATGTCATACTCTTTGGGGTAGGAAAGATAAAATCCCGTATTGGCATTGGTAGTGGTTCCGTCTTTTTCCGCCACCTGTACTGCCGCCAGATAAGCCCCTTCTTTTGCTGAAGAAAAGACACCTTCGTAAATGCCCGGCGCCGTTGACTGCATCTGCACCGTTTCTGTTTCGTTGTCAGAAGAAACCACCGTCACCTGCACCTGAGAAATATCCTCGGAAAAAGGCATGGTGAGCCGCAGGACGCTGTCCTCCTCGCCTGCTTCTGCCGTCAAGGTCATATCCGTCATGGCATTGTTTTTCATCATCCAAGAGACCGCATTGCGGAGGATTTTCACACCGCTGTCAGATGCCAGCCATTTTTCCGTCCATTGTCCATGTACATCGGATGTCCATACCACAGTCCTGCCCAGACCATACTGCCATGTTGCCAGAATGGGTTCTTCCTTGTCACTGATCAGGACATTGTCAGCTCTGGCTTTCGCTGTGGTGCTGATATAGCCATCCAGTTCCGTGACAGCGTCAATGCCCGACAAAATAGCCGAAGCATCCTGCTGCTCGGGATAAAAAGTCCGGTTATTGATGAATTCTTTCCCTGCCAGAATGGTTTCCTTTGCGAAAATTTCCGGCAAATCCGTAAATTCATCTGTAAAATAATACCGCCCGTTGCCATTATCCGCCAAACGCTGCAACAGCTGTGTATCGGCACTGCCCCCAACTGCTACCGTAGAAAGGGTGATGTTCCGCTGACGCATTTCTGACAAAAGACCATCATAGCCAGACTGTTCTGCCTGCCCGTCTGTCAAAAGGAGGATGTGTTTTTGTTTGGTATTTTCCTGCTTCATAGCATCCACCGCCATTTGCAGGGCAGGCAAAATGCTTGTGCCGCCGTCCGCCTGAATACTGCCGATGGCGTTTGTCAGAGTGTCTTTGTTTTCCATGACATTGCAGGGTTCCATGACCCATTCAGGAAAAGAGTCAAAGGCCACCACACCTACACGGTCGCCCTGCTGGAAATGGTCTAAACTGCGGATAGCCGCTTCTTTTGCCATATCAATACGGGAAACGCCATAATTACCGTCTGTCATACTGCCGGAACGGTCAATGACCATAATCATGGTCAGGTCAGAATTCTGCCCTTCTGTTTTCAAATCCATGTCCACAGGCAGCATTTCTTCCAACGGCGTATTCTGATAACCGCCTAATGCAAAGGCATTTTCGCCGCCGCTGACCAGCAGACCGCCGCCAGTGGTGCGGACATAGGTTTCCAATGCGGATAAAAAGCCATCGGGCAGATTTTCTGCCGATACATTGGCAAGGATAACACCGTCATAAGCCCCCAGCTGCTCCATGGCAGTGGGTGCACTGCCCGCTGTCACTTTCTGGACAGCCACCTGACCGGACAGCATGCTTTCCCATTCTCTGCCGCTGTCCTCCTGCTCTACAATGAGGATTCTGGGAATATCTTCTATATAAGTATAAGCATAGACCCGATTGTTTTCCCCCATGGTGTCCTGTGCCGGCGCAATTTCCGCCCGATAGGTAACACCGCCGCCAGTGGTGGTCATATCGGAAAATACCATACGAGTTTCCCCTTTATGGATTTCCGCAGATTCATCGGCAATGAGGGTATTGCCTTTGTACAGCCGCACTTGCGCCGTTGTGTCGATATTGGCATCAATCTGCAACGCCAGTTCATAGCGACTGTTGATGTTGATAACTTCTGCCAGTTCCAGCTTCGTCAGCTGCACTTCCGGCTGTTCTTCGGACACCAGCGGATATACATCAACGGTAATGCCCTGTGCCGCCAATGCCCGTGCCTGCTGCAAAGCATTGCCTTCTGTTTCGTTGCCGTCAGACAGAAGGACAATGCGTTTTGCCGTACCATCCGGCAAAAGGGACGCAGACAGCCGCAGAGCGTTTTCCAGAGAACTGCCGCCTTTATCCACCAAAGACAGGAATCCTGCGGTCACATTGGTATCTTTATCAGGCGTCAGTTCCACACCTGCCCGTTTTCCAAAGGAAACCAGGCCCAACTGGTCTCGATTTTCTTTGGCTTGCTGGGCTTCCTGCAAAAATGTCTGTACTGCCCCTTCCGTTTTCTCCACACTGGCGGAACGGTCTACGGCAAATACCGTTGTGGTGGTATTGGCTGTCATAAGCAATGTAGGATTTGCCATGGCAAGAATCAGCACAAAGCAAAGAAGCATCCGCATGATGGTATGGACTTTTTTCCGAAATGGCGTTGCAAACTGTCCGCCTTTGGCAAAAAACAGTATGGCTGCCATCACGGGAATCAATAAAATCAGCCAATAAGGCTGCTGCCAATCAATGTTCACGGCAATTCACCCGCCATTCTACAAGTAATACCACAATCAGCAGCAACAATACCCATTTGAGGATGCTTCTGCTGCCTTGAATTTCTTTCGTTGTGGACTGTGTCTGCTGCACCTGTTCTCCCCGCAGGGACAAATCCGATTCCCCTGCGGTTTTCGCATTAACACCAAATGGCGTTTCTGTCACATTTTGTGAATCATCTATTTCCATGAGGGTATAAAGCCCCGGCCCTGCCGTTTCCGTCAATGTCTGGGGCGGAAATGGCGGTGCAATGGAGATTTCTTTTCCTGCAGCTGTAACTACCTGTGCTGTTTCTGTGGTAGGCAGTAGAGAAAGGCTCACCTGTTCTCCTGCTGTCACTTGGGAAACCCCAGAACCATTGGCAGGGAAATACCATTCCATGAGACGATACAGCAGGATAGGAAATTCCGTCTGCAAAGGGAAATCACTGTCATGAAGGTCAAAACCCAGAACTGCTACTTTTCTGCCGTTGGTTTCTCCATAAAGCCCTAAAGTCTGCCCCTCTGCCTGCAAAAAGGCTGTGCCCCAAGAGGCAGAAAGGGGCGTTCCTTTTGCCAGCACAAAGGAAATATCACCGCAGTTTTCCAGACCGCTGTTAGAAAGTCCACGGACATCTGCCGCAAATTCCCGTTCCGCTCCCGTTTCCACAATACCATTTCCGCTGGGTGGATTGATGAGAAGCCAATGACCGTCTGTAGGCATGGTTTTGGGTAATACGCCGTCAAACACATACAGGCTGTATCCAGAAAGATTTTCCTGCAAAGTATCTGTCTGATAGAGTTCTACCTGATCGGACAGGGAAAGGGCTTTTTCCAGAAAGAGATTGCTTTGGGAAACCAGCAGCACTTTCTGCTGCTTGGCTGCCGCCAATCCTGCAAAACGACTGTTGTCTGCCGTCAGGGCATCTTCTGGAGAAATCCGCACTTCCAGTGTTTTCGTTTCCGTAGGAACGCCACGGAATACCACGTCTGTATCCTCTCCGGCTGCCGCTGTGACGGTTTTGGTGTCAAAAGCCGCACCGTCTGCGTAGAGGGTAACTGTTTTCTCTTGGTCGCTTTTGCCATAGTGGTGAAGCCTTGCCATGACATACAATCCGTCTTCCTGCGCCGTATGGGAAAGGAGTGTCACTGCCGTATTTTCCCCATCTCCGGCGTAGACCTGTTCCGTTGCGGATACTGTGCCCAAATTCCCATATCCGTCTGTATACACCACAATTTCGCCGCCTAGCGCTTCCTGTTCCGCAGAAAGCAGGCTTTTCGCTTCATCCCAGTTGACACCGCCTGCTGTGGGAGATGCGTTTTCCACCATACACAGAACCACATCTTTCTCTCCGCCGCTGACAGCAAGGGTTGGCGTATCTGTGAGCATCACCAGAGAAAAGCGGGAACCCGGCGCCGTATTTTCCAAAAGTTCCGTCAAATCTGCCTTTGCCGCATCAAAACGGCTTTTTTCCACGTCCGTTGCCTGCATGCTCAAAGAGCAATCCAAACCGATGATGTAATCCCGTACCTGTATTTTCCCCATGAGATAAGGGCCGGACAAAGCAAGGGCAAGGAGAAGTGCCGCCGCGATCTGCAAAAACATCAGCAGATTTTTCCGCAGCTTCTGCCATGGCTCCTGTGCCTTTGTCTGGGTCAGCACCTTTTCCCAAAGATACAGGCTGGGCACCTGTTTTTCTTTATATTTTTGTTTCAGTAAGTACATCAATAGGATCATTGGCACCGCAAGGAGTGCCAGCAATCCCAAAAGGGGCTGTGCAAACTGCATCGTCCCCCTCCTCTCTTTCGTTTAAGCGGCACAATCTTGTAAATATGCCGCCACATCCTCCGGTACCTGATACACTGCCACAAAGTTTTCCTTTGGAATGAGAATATCCAGATATTTCGTCATGCCGTCCAGAATTTCCAGTGTCACATAACCTTCTTCATAAACAGTCATTTGGGCAATTTTATAATCTGTATTGGAAACCGTTTCTCCCAGCTTGATGGTGGCGTTCTGGCGCAGTGCAAAAGTGCCGCCTTCTGTCACATCCGCAGGCAATGCGTCCACTTTTGTCCATTGGGAAACTTGGATTTCTTCCAGAAAAGCGTCCATATCCTCTACGGTGGTGTCGTCGCTTTTCACCACACGAACAGGCTTCCCGTCGCTGTTTTCTTCCAGAAAAATTTTCTCAGCCCAGTTGATTTTTGCCATTTCTTCTTCAATTTCCGCCTGTGCCTTATCCCAAGCTTCTCCAGCCTGTTCCATGACACTGCCTAACTGCTGTGAGGCATCCTGCAAGCCTTCTTTCATCCGCTGCTCCTCCTCTGGTGTCAGATTGCCGCAGCCTACCAGCATACACAGGGACAATACCCCTGCCATTTTCCAGATTTCCATATATAAAATTCCTTCTTTCTCAACGCTCCAGTGTAGCGAAATAATCAGAAACCATCTCACGCATGCCATAAGGCACATTGCTGTTTTCCAGCGTTTCCATGGCTTCGTTGCGATACTGCCCATAAACCGTATCATACGGCACAGACGTTCCTGCCTGCCCCATGGTGCGGTGTTCCGTTATGGTGGTCTGACCCTCTTCAGAGTCTGTTCCTGTCAGCTGGGCATCATAACCATCTTTGTCGGCTGCGGAACGAGTATAGATTTTTTCCGGTTCCGTATGACCGAATCCACGACCCTGACCGCCGTTGCCTGTACCAGTGCCGCCACTGCCGCCGTTGGTGGTTTGTCCACCGCTGCCCTCACCTTCTGCCCCCTGACCTTCACCGCCAGGAGATTCGCCCTCACTTTCCACTTTTTTCGCCAGACTTTGCTGTCCTACATTGCGGTTGAGTTTTTGCAGACTGCTTCTAAGGGCACCATTCATCTGTGCCTGCGAAAGCAGAGCATTTTTGAGAGCTTCACCAGCCTCCGCTGGGTCTGTTCCGTTTTCAAGGGCTTCTTCCAAGGCTTTCAAAGCCTCCTGCAACTCCTCGTCACTGATATTTTCCGCAGCTTCTGCCAACAGTTGTGCCAAGGATGCCGCCTGACCTTGATCCATGGCCGCCATCTTCTGCAACAGCTGCTCCATTGCCTGAGAAATGGCTGCCCCATCTCCCTGCTCCAAGGCTTCGGATAATGCCGCCGCATTTTCTTCCTGCTTCAGCGCTTCCGCCAGTTCCTTCAAATCTTTGGAAACGCTTTCTTTTTCCAGCTGTTTCATATTCTGCTGAGCTTCCCGCACAGCTTCCTCGGCGGCTTTTTTTGTTTTTGCTGTTTTCAAATCTTTTTCCAACGTCTTTGCCGCTTCCAGAAAGACTTTCTTTTCCTCCTTGGAAAGCTCAGGCGTTTCTTCCGCCTTCACCTTCTCGATTCTCTCCAACTGGGCATTGGCATAGGCTTCTGCCTCTGCATCCCGCCGCACAGGCATAAATCCTGCCCCAACGGTGAGCACCACCAACAACCCAAGGATTCCCAGTACCTTCACAGGCAGGCGCATCTCATAAATCTTGGCAAAATCCGTTTCTTTTGCTTTGGCAAAACCGTCTGCCACCGCCATTTCCTCCACAGGATTCTGGGCGCCTTTCTGCAAAAGCTCCATGGTGGTAATCATCCGTTCCGCGCCGCCCAAAGCGTCTGCCCTTTCTGCCGTTTCTTTTTCTGTCACTTTTCGCAGAAAAAAGGCTACTGTAAGAGCTGTGAGCAGCCCCAGCAAAACAAAAACGCCGCAGAGAGGCAAAGCCGGAATCTCCGTCCAAAATTTGGACAATACAACAACGGCAAGGCACAAAATGCCTGCCGCTGTTTCTCCATATATAAACCATTTCAAAAACCGCTCCACCATAAGTTTATGCCGCAGAGGAGCCAATAAACGCAAAAATTCTTTCATGGCTTATCCCTTCTTTTTTCGTACCTTCTTTTCCCGCACCGGATTGATGATGTAAGCAGAAAGCAGTACAAACACCACAATTACCACCAAATCAAACACCAGATGCAGCAGCCACATATGTGTTCCCATCCACTGATAGATTGCAGAGGTCTGGTCACTCATACGCAGCAGAGAATATGTCACATCCGTACCCAGCTGGGCATCCATCAAGGAGAAAAACGCCACACCAGGGTTGGGAATGAGAATCAAAATAGTTGCCAGCACAGGAATATCCCCGTAATATACGCCATCATAAGACATATAGTAAAAGGCCAGCAGTACCAAAGTACCGAAGCACAAAAATCCAATAACCAGATACATGAGCACAATGGACACAATGGTGCGCTTAAACAGGCAGGAGAAAAATACAGAAACACTGCCTACCATGCAGGCTGTCACCAGCACGAAGGCGAAAACTTCCGCCACCTGCGCCACCGATACAGCACCGAAGTAAAAGGCAATGGCAAAAATGGGCAATGTTGCCACCACCAGCAGCAGTACATACATCAAAGAGGATGCCAGCTTCCCCAGCACGATGGAAAGAGGGCTCATTTTTGTCACCAGAAGCAAATCCAATGTCTGACGCTCTCTTTCACCGCTGATACTGCCTGCCGCCACTGCCGGCGCCGTCAAAAGCACCAGTCCCATCTGCACCACGGCCAATACCACATAAAGCCATACCATAGACGAAGGGTCAAAGCTCAAATCACGATTCTGGAACATGGACAAATTGATATACAGCATGGCGCCTACTGCCGAGATCACCAGAAACAACACCAATGCCCCATAAGTTTTCCAGCTTCGCATGGTGGTAATGGCTTCTTTGCGCAAAACCGGATTCATCATACGCCTGCACCTCCTGTCACCTGCATGAAGATTTCTTCCAGATTGCCTTCTTTCTCACGGAAGGACACAATTCCAATACCCTTTTCCACCAGATGTTTCAAAATTTCTGCCAGCATTTCCTCGCTGCCGTCGAATACAAATTCCAAATCCGTGGTATTTTCCGTGATTTCCTTTACGGCAGGCATTTCCCGCAGGATTTCCACCGTCTTGGAAACTTCTGCCAAAGGACGTACATAAATAATGCGTTTCTGGGTCAGATGCCGCATAATATCCTGCACAGTTCCCTGGGCCGCCAGTTTCCCCTGGTTGATGATGCCCACTTCTGTACACATTTCTGCCAACTCCGGCAGGATGTGTGAGCTAATGACAACGGTTTTCCCCATGGACTGCAATTGTTTGAGGATTTCCTTCATTTCCACACGAGCCCGAGGATCAAGACCTGATGCCGGTTCGTCCAAAATCAGGAGTTTGGGGTCATGAATCAGGCTCCGTGCCAGACAAAGGCGCTGTTTCATGCCACGGGAAAGAGAATCCACATAAGCTTCTTTTTTATGGGACAGGTCTACGATGTCCAGCAAACCATCAATAATATCTTTACGGTCTTTATAGGGAATCTCATAAGTTCCTGCATAAAAATCCATGTATTCCGTTACTTTCAAGTTATCATAAACGCCGAAAAAGTCCGGCATATATCCAATTTTCATCCGCAGCAGTCTGGGATTTTTTGTCATATCCACATCATCCATCCAGATGCTGCCTTCTGTTGCCTGCAAAAGCCCTGCCATGATGCGCATGGTAGTGGTCTTTCCGGCACCGTTTGGGCCTACGAAGCCGTAAATGCTGCCGTCAGGCACCGTCAGTGTCAAATGATCCACTGCCGTAAAACTGCCGTAGCGTTTCACCAGTTCTTTCATTTCAAGCATACAGACCGCCTCCTTTCACACGCATTCTGGGTGCATGAATATACACGCCCGGTTCCAGATACATTTTGAACTGTACCACACGTTCCTCATTGATATAATCCTCACCAGGGGTGTAAGGTGTTTCCACAAAATCTTCCCATTGTCCCGTTTTCGCGTTATATACCTGAGGGTCTGCATACATACCTGAACTGTAGTTCTCATCAAAAGCAAACTGAATCTCGTCAATGCGCACACCTTCGCCAACGGCATACTGCAAAACAACTTCCTGCTGCGCATCCATGTAATTGTTCACTTCACAGAAATTGTTCCAATTATCATAATACACACCATAATTCACTGCCTGATCTGTTACTTCCGGCAGAATGGTAAAAGGCAGATCAAAAGATTTTTCACGGCTCAAATCTTTGCTGCCCACAGTATGGAACATACTCAGATAACTTTCCTTTGCAGGTTTTCCATTGAGATATTTCACGCTGTCAAATATAGGCATATCACTAAAACCAAAAAACTCATATGTAATCTGGCTGTTTTCCCATTGATTCTGCCCACTGGTATTCCAGTTGTTGAGGATTTCCATTAAGTCCTGCTCTCGCAGCAGGGTATATCCTTTTTCTTCTGTAATGGTACCATTCTGTACCTGATCCCAGATTGTTATACCATCTCCTGCCATCAGATTAGACAGCCGTTCTCCATATCTGTCATTGATATTTTCTTCGCTCAGGTCATAAGAAATGTCTATGGTTTCCCCTGCCGGCAATTCACCCAGAGGAATATATACATAATCCAGTTTCAGATAAGCATCCATGAAGTTCACAGAAGTTCCGTTTGTCACGGTGCCCACAACTTTTTCTCCGTCAAATGTCACATTGCTGGTAACGCTGCCGCCCAGTTCCAATGTGGTGGAGGCGCTGACAAAGTTTGTTTCCCATGCCATATTGTCGTAGAATACGATATTGGTACCATCACCTGTGGTGACTTTATAATCCAATTCCTCTGTTTTGCCATTGCCGTCATACCAGCCGTTATCCACCTGGGGCTGCACAGGAATGGGCAGTTCACTTTGCAAGTTCACATCACCGCTGCCGGGCACTTTGACAGCCATAGCGATCTGGGCTTCTCCAATGGTGCTGCCTTCTTCCATTTCCACAATGGCTCTTGTGCTGATCTGCCCATTCTGAAAAGTGCTTCTGCCTGCCAGCAGGAACACTACGCCCAAAAATACAACGGACAATACAGGAATGGTGATCCAGCCCAATTCCCTGCGGTCTTTTTTCTTCAGCACCATATACATAACGGGGCCTGCCAGTACAATATAAATGCCCACAACCACAAAAATCGCAATCATAGAATTTCCTGCTACAGAAGGGAAACTATTTGCAGCATAACGAAGCTGATTGGCAATTTCTGTCCCTACGCCATCTCCGCCTGCATCATACAAACCACTGCAAAGCCCTTCCAGCACCTCAGTCTGCTGAGGCATATTTGCAAAAGGCGCAAGACCCAAAGCAAAATGATGTATCAGCACATGTCCGCCGCCATAAGATATGAGAGAAGACAGGGAGATACCATTTGCCTCCCATTTCACGGATGCTTTTTCCGCAGAAATCCCTGCCGCAGTCAACGGTGCAGCCAAAGACAAAGCTGTGCCATCAGGGGAAGAAATGCCGCTGACACTCTGTGTGCCATTCAAAGATACATCCACAAAATCCAGACCAGAAAGGACTTTCTGCGCCTGTACCCCTGTACCAAGTACAAGGAGTCCGCCATTGTCCACCCAGTTTTTCAATGATTTTTTCTGAGCATCTCCCAATGTAGCTGTATCAAAATCATCAATGATGAGCACCTTGAAATTATCCATCACATTTTCGGATTCCGGAAAAGTATCCCTGTCCAGAAAGAAAACAGAAGTCTCTTCAGACAAATTCATCCCTGCCAGATACTGTACCTGCGCAGGCTGTTCACTCAGCACGCCCACTGCCACTGTTTCAGGAGAAAGGGCATCCACAGGCACATTTTTCTGAAATACCACATTACCGCCCTCATCTACCAAGGACACTTCCATATTTCGCCGTACCGTATTCAGTGCCAGCTCCATGGAAACCTGCTTGGTGGCACCTTCTGGCAATTCCAGCTTCTGGCTGTACAAGGCATATTTCTGGAAACCGCTGTCTGTATTTTCGTAGGTATAAACCTTCACCTGAAATTCACCTTGAAAAGCTTCCCCCTTGTTCGTCAAAGTAGCTGTCAGCGGTGTGACTTTTTCGACAATATAATCGTTATCAAATCCCACCTGCAAATCCAGCCCAAAGCGATCACTGCCAACATCTTTTCCCTGCTCCGGTTCCGCCGCAGGTTCTGCCGTATCCACCGCCGTCACGGTCTGTGTTGTAGTCTCTGCCGCAAAAACCGGTGTCAGCAGACTCAGCACCATGACCAATGCAATGACCAACGCAATGACAGCAAAAATCTTTTGTTTGAGTTTTTGTTTTTGATGATATTTCATAGCTGTCCTCCCCGTCTAAAATAAACACATTTGTTTTTCTTTCATTATAACAAGGGGGTTCTTAGAATGTTTTAACTCTTTCTTAAAATTTTCTTCTATTTTCTTTGAAAAACAGACGTTCGTCCAATCCCATTTCCATGAGAAATCTGGAGGGCTTCAAAGGCTTCTCATAGCGGTTTTCCGTAAAGGAAAGAAACAATCTGTCTTTGGTACGGGTCAGCCCCACATAAAACAGCCGCCGTTCCTCCTCTAAGGCACTTCCCTGTCTGCCCTTTTCATAAGGAATGATGCCTTCTGCCAAGGAAGGCAGGAACACTGCCCCAAACTCCAACCCTTTCGCCCCATGGAAGGTAGTCAAAGTCACACCATGGGTATTGCCTTTCTGCTTGGACTGTTCTTTCATTTGACGGCTCAGTTCCTCCATTTTCTTCACAAATTCTGTGCCGCTTTCCGTTCCTTTTGCCGTTTCCGTAATTTCATCGGCGATTTCTACCATATTAGATAAGCTTGCTTTTCGATAAGCCGCATAATCCGAAAGATATTCGTCATAGCCCACCACTTTCCGCACATACCGCAAAGCCTCATAGGGCTTTCTTTTCTGTATCTGACGTAAGTCTTCCTCTAAGTTTTCCAGATGCTCCGCCTGCCATTTCTGCAAAGAGGGGCACACATGAAGGCTCCGCAGGAGACCATAAGGCATCTGTTCTGCCTCTGCCAGCAAGTCTTTGCTGATATATCGTTTCGGTTTATTCACAATCCGCAGCAAAGAGGCATCGCTGTCCCGATTCTCCGCCAAAAACAGATATGCCGCCAAATCTCTGGCAATCCAATGGTCATACAAATGAAATCCCCCATCTCGCAAATGATACGGAATCCCCCTGCGGAACAAGGCTCTGGCAAAAGCACCCCCTTGGATATTGGTGCGATAAATGACAGCAATTTCTTCTATGGGCATTCCTTCCTCTAATAAATGGGCAATTTTCTGTGCCGTCAGCTCTGCTTCATCCCCGCTATCCTTTGCCACAAAAACATTGATACGCTCGCCTAACTCTCTGTTGCCTTTGATTTCTTTGTCATAACGGCTCATATTGGTGCCGATGACCTGTGATGCCAACCGGATGATACGCCCGGAACAACGATAATTCACATCCAGAAAAACTTTTTCTGTTCCCGGAAAATCTTTCGGGAAATCCAGCATAAAAGATGGACTAGCACCCCGGAAGCCATAAATGCTCTGGTCATCATCCCCCACCACAAACAGATTGTTTTTCGGTGCCGCCAGCATTTGCAGGCAGGCATACTGGGCGCGGTTCACATCCTGAAATTCATCTACCAATATATAGTCAAAGCGTTCCTGCCACATCTTTCTGACCTTTTCATTTTGTGACAAAACCTCATAGCACTCCGTCAGCATATCATCGAAATCTATTTTTTCATTCCGCCGCTTCCAGCCGTCAAATTTCTTTGACAAAACCACAAATTCCTCTTTCGGCAATCCATCGGGCATAAAATCCCGCACATCCAGTAATTGATTTTTCATCAAGGAATACTGGCTGAAAAACTGCTGGATATATTCCTCCTGATCCTGTACAGAAATATGGGCTTCTGTCACCAATTTCTGTAAGGTATTCCGCCGTTCTTCTTCTGTCAATACCTGTTCCAGAGTATAACCACAGGCTTGACGAAGAATACGGAAAAAGATGCTGTGGAATGTGCCAAACATTACACCGTTTTTCCCCTGTAAAGCGGCATATCTTGTTTTCATCTGCTCTGCCGCCGCTTTGGTGAAAGTAATGACCAATATCCGGTAAGGAGATACGCCCATTTTCTCCGTCAGACGGCGAATCCGCTGGATGATGACTGTTGTCTTGCCGCTGCCAGGGCCTGCCAGCACCAGCATGGGGCCTGTCCCGTGGGATATGGCGTGTATTTGGTTCGGATGTAATGTCTTGGCCATGATAATTTCCTCCTTTTTTTTCTGGTTCCAGTATATCATATTTTCCTTCTCTGCCGTAACTCTGGACAAACTTAAAAAAATCTTTATACGTTCATAACGGTTTGTCACTTGTCAAAGGGTGTCTTTTATATTAAAATCGCTTAAGAAAGATACAAACAGGAGGTGGCAAAATTGAATATCGGGATCTTTACCGATACCTATTTTCCGCAGCTCAACGGCGTCGCAACTTCCGTACAGACCCTGCGGCGGGAACTGGAAAAAAAGGGACATCAGGTATATATCTTCACGCCTTATGACCCACGGCAGCAGCAGGAAACGGATGACCATATTTTCCGTTTACCCAGTATGCCCTTTATTTTCGTAAAAAATTATCGGGCATGTTTTGTCTGTCCGCCCCATATTTTGCGTAAGATTCACCAGTTAAAACTGGATATCATCCATACACAAACAGAATTTTCTCTGGGATTTTTAGGAAAACTCATTTCCACCACATTCGGCATCCCCATGGTACATACGTATCATACCATGTATGAAGATTACGTCCATTACATTGCAGGAGGACATCTCATTTCCGCTGAAGGCGCCAGAGAGTTTAGCCGCATTTTCTGCAATACTGCCATGGCAGTCATTGCGCCTACTCAAAAAACAGAGCGGCTTCTTCTCAGTTATGGTGTCAATAAGCCCATTTCCATCATCCCTACGGGCATTGATACTTCACATTTCCGCAAGTCCAATTACGACCCAGCGGAAATACTGGAACTGCGTCACAGCCTTGGTCTGAAAGCAGATACCCCTGTGCTCATTTCCATTGGGCGTATTGCTAAGGAAAAAAGCATTGATGTCATCATTGGCGCCCTGCCGAAATTGCTGGAAAAATTGCCGGATACTATGATGGTCATTGTTGGGGAAGGCATGGAAATCGAAAATCTGAAGAAATACGCCGAATCCTTGGGCATTGGCGACCATTTGCTTTTCACAGGCGGGAAGCCTTGGTCGGAAATTGGAAAATATTATCAGCTGGGCAATGTTTTTTGCAGCGCTTCTTTGTCGGAAACCCAGGGGCTTACCTTCGCAGAAGCCATGGCAGGTGGTATCCCTGTCGTTGCCAGACGGGATGACTGTATCGTCAACTTCATGACCCATGGAGAAACAGGCATGTTTTTTGATGATCCGGCAGAACTGCCTGATCTGCTCTATCGGGTGCTGACAGACGAGACTTTACGGGAACACCTTTCCACAACGTCCCAAAACACCATGGAAAGCCTTTCTGTGGAAGCCTTTGGCAATCATGTGGAAGGATTATATCAAAAAGTTGTTCGGGCATTCCAGAACGCAGAAAACATCCCTCTGCCCTCTTTGCCCGTTATTAAAGGAACACGCGTTGCAAGCCGTATTTCTAAGATACCGAAAAAGCTGGCTAGCCGCAGTCGTTCTTATTCTTCGCATATTGCAGAAAAACTGCCTTTTCTGCCCAGACATCGCTCTTAAAAGATGCAAATTGGTATTTTTGAGAGGACTAAAAATTGTCCTCTCAAAAATACATAAAAAATCTCAAAAAATCTATTGACAAAACCTGTTGTTTCTTGTATTATATTTCTTGCGTGAATCACGTTTGTGAGTGTAGCTCAGCTGGATAGAGCGTCTGACTACGGATCAGAAGGTCGCGTGTTCGAATCATGTCACTCACGTTAGGAGCTGTTCAAATGAACAGCTCTTTTTCTTTGTCTAAAAATTAATTCACACTTCATGATGTATCGAAACACATAAAAAGGCGGCTTATAAAAGCCGCCTTTCATTTCGTGGTAAGATTTGTATAAATTTTGATTATTTATCAACAACGGGAATTTCGTCATCAGACCATGCTTCCATATTGTTGTTGAACAGATATTTCTTGGTTTCTGCTGCGATTACGCCGCTCAGACCAAGCAGAGCAACCAAGTTAGGGAATGCCATCAATGCATTCAGGATGTCCGCGATACCCCAGATCAGATCCAGGCTGACAACGGAGCCGATGAATACAACGATTGTCCATGCGATACGGAAAGGCATAACTGCTTTCTGACCACACAGGTATACCCAACATCTTTCACCATAGTAGCTCCAGCCAAGGATGGTGGACCATGCGAAAGTGATCAGACCGATTGTCAATACGATAGGCCCAATAACGGGGATGTTGCCAAATGCTGCGGAGGACAGATCGCCACCTGTCAGACCAGCCATACCAGCAGGGTCTTTCATGATAGAGGATACCAGAACCAGACCTGTCAGCGCACATACGATAACTGTATCCCAGAATACACCAGTCATGGCGATGAGGCCCTGACGAACGGGGTTTCTGGTAACGGCTGCCGCGTCAACGATTGGAGCGGAGCCCAGACCGGATTCGTTAGTGAACAGACCACGCGCAATACCAAAACGAATTGCCATCATAACTGTGGAACCAATGAAACCGCCGCCCATAGCGTTGCCTGTGAATGCGCTGGAAACGATCAGTTTCAATGCAGGCAATACATAAGAACCATTCAGAACCAGAATGATGATACAACCAATGATGTAGAAACCAGCCATGAAAGGAACCAGTTTTTCACATACTTTTGCGATGGACTTAACGCCGCCCAGAATAACCAGACCTGTCAGAACTGTGATGACAGCACCAGAGATAACAGGAGAAATACCGAATGTATTTTTAACCATACCTGTAATGGAGTTACCCTGTGTACCGTTACCAATACCGAAGCAGGCAAAGCCAGCAAACAGCGCGAATAGAACGCCAAGCCATTTCTGTTTCAGACCTCTTTCCAGAGCGTACATAGGACCACCGATCATGCCGCCGTCTTTACCTTTCACTCTGTACTTGATAGCCAAAACAGCTTCACCATATTTGGAAGCAATACCGAAGCAGCCTGTCAGCCATACCCAGAATACCGCACCAGGACCACCGGATGCAATGGCTGTAGCAACGCCGACGATGTTACCGGTACCGATGGTCGCTGCCAGTGCAGTTGCCAGCGCGCCGAAACCGGATACGTCACCTTCTGCTTCTTTGTCGGGTGTTACGGAAAGCTTGATGCCTTTGAATACATATCTCTGAATCACTCTTGTACGCAGTGTCAGGAATACGTGTGTACCAAACAGCAATACGAGCATAATCGGACCCCATACTACCCCTTGGATACTAGAAATAACATCCATCATATAAATTCCCTCCCATTTTATGAAATATAAAATAATTTCGTTGGCAGAAACCGACTTTACATTTTCAAAATAGCAAACCTTACAATGTCCCACGAAAACATCAGCAGTTTTTGTCTATTCTGATTATGTACACTTCGTCGATTCCCTCACCTGTATATTATTTTATCTTATTTTTCAGAAATTACAAGAAGTTTTTTACGAAAGAAATTTCACAAACCCCTTGTTTCAACACAAAAATATACAAATTCTATCAACTTATCAACGTTTTTTTATATCTTTTTTATGAATATATTCTGAACGTTTTATTTTTCTTTGTGAAAAGCTTTTAATATACTTCTAACAAAATACGCCTTGCAAATTGCAGCTGAAATTATCAAAATCGAACAAGAAAAAGCCCAATTTAGCCGATTATCGCGCACATTTGTACTTCCAGAAGCAGACATTGGTAAAAACTGGAAATTCTCACTTTGCACAAATGTATAATTTTTCAAAAAATTGGAATTTTCTTCCATTTTATGGATAAAAAAAGCGGCTGTACGCATTTTTATCGTACAGCCGCTTCACTTTTGTTCAGTTTATACAATGGATATTTACTACCCATTCATATTAATTTTTTATTTATCAACAACGGGAACTTCGTCATCAGCCCAACCATCCAGATTGTCGTTGAACAGATATTTTTTGGTTTCTGCTGCGATTACACCACTCAGACCAAGCAGAGCAACCAAGTTAGGGAATGCCATACATGCATTCAGAATATCGGCGATACCCCAAACCAGATCCAAACTTACTACGGAACCAACGAATACAACGATTGTCCACAGGATACGGAAAGGCATGATTGCTTTTTCGCCTGCCAGGTATACCCAACATCTTTCACCGTAGTAGCTCCAGCCAAGGATAGTAGACCATGCGAAGCAGATCAGACCAACTGTCAGTACGATAGGACCAACTACGGGGATTGTTGCGAATGCTGCGGAAGACAGGTCGCCGCCAGTCAGACCGCTCATACCTTCGGGATTTTTCAGGATAGAGGATACCAGAACCATACCAGTCATAGCACAAACGATGATTGTATCCCAGAATACACCAGTCATAGCGATCAGACCCTGACGAACGGGGTTTCTTGTCATAGCTGCCGCGTCGGCGATTGGAGCGGAACCCAGACCAGATTCATTTGTGAACAGACCGCGTGCGATACCAAAACGAATTGCCATCATAACAGTTGCACCAACGAAACCACCGCCCATAGCGTTGCCTGTGAATGCGCTTGTTACGATCAGTTTTACTGCTGCGCCCAGATATTCATGGTTCATTACCAGAATTACGACACAGCCCAGGATGTAGAAACCAGCCATGAAAGGAACCAGTTTTTCACATACTTTTGCGATAGATTTTACACCGCCCAGGATAACCGCGCCAGTTGCTACTGTCAGAACGATACCTGTGATGGTAGGAGAAACACCAAAAGTATTTTTAACCATACCTGTGATGGAGTTACCCTGTGTACCGTTACCGATACCGAAACATGCGATACCTGCAAACAGTGCGAACAGGATACCCAGCCATTTCTGTTTCATACCTCTTTCCAGAGCGTACATGGGGCCACCGTTCATGGCGCCGTCTTTCCCTTTTACTCTGTATTTGATAGCCAGAACGGCTTCACCGTATTTGGAAGCGATACCGAACAGACCAGTCAGCCATACCCAGAAAACTGCGCCAGGACCACCAGATGCAACTGCAGTTGCAACACCGACGATGTTACCGGTACCAATGGTAGCAGCCAGTGCTGTTGCCAGCGCGCCGAAACCGGATACGTCACCTTCTGCTTCTTTATCAGGTGTTACGGAAAGTTTGATGCCTTTGAAAACATATCTCTGAATAACTCTTGTACGGATCGTCAAAAATACATGAGTACCAAACAGCAGTACCAGCATGACAGGTCCCCATACAACCCCTTGGATACTAGAAATAACGTCCATCATATTAATTCCCTCCCTAGTTTAAAAATAAGTCCTTTGGTTCACAGAGCCCCCCCTGCAAGCCGCGGTTCCTGCTGGGAAGCTCCTTCATATAAATTGATTAGAACTCATTGCCATTTTATCCAGAAATTGTAAATACTGCAATAGCAGCTTCCACATTTTAACAGTATCTTTATACCTAAAATGTAAAAATATGTAAAAAATATTGCAGTTTTTTACAGTTTTCTATGTAATTTTTCAGCCTGTAATCCTTTAAAATCCAGCTATTCCATGAATCAAGCACAATTTTCCGCCACACACGGATGATAATCAATATAGTTTCCACAGAAGTATACAATATTCAATTTTACAAATTTTATAATGAATTATATTATATTAAATGTAATAAATTTCATTTATTTTCTCTAAAAAATAATATTCTCTTTCTAACCATACGAAAAAAGTGTGGAAAAAATTCCACACTTTTTTGAAAATTTCCATTTATTTTTTATGCTTTCAAGCGAAAGGTCATAGTCAATGGATTATGATCAGAAAACGCATACTGGGTATCTATGACTTCCAAATCCTCACAGACCACATTATCAGAAATCAAAAATCCATCCACCGTTGCCTGAAAAGAGGTTTCCGGATCGTAGGGAATATCTGTATAACGGGTGCTCTGGGGCATATCCGCCCTCTGTTCCTCCGGCAAGGTATCCATAGCAACAGCAAAGCCTTCCGGCAGCATTTCTCTGGGGAAAATATGTGCCCAGCTATAGGCTTCCCCCTCCTGAGAAAGGACACGCATTTCATGATTAAAGTCACCACCGCAGACAACGTAATTGCCCTTTTCCCGTTCTGCCTGCATATCCGCCGCCAGCATGCCGATCTGCCCTGCCCTTACGGAATCATCATGTCCGTAGGCAGAAAGATGTACATGATACAGACAAAGATATTTTCCATTTTCCACAGGAATTTTCACCACCTGATAACAGCGATCCAAATCCAGCAGTTTTTTGAAACCCTCCTGAATGGGCAGACTTCTTCTAATGGCGCTTTCCATGGGGTAAGACGAAAAAACAGCCATACCTGACAGGGATTTTCCATGGGGCTCCCAAGGCGGCACCATCAAATAAGCAGAATCGTAATTGACCGCAAATGTGGTATCCTGAGCCGGAAAAAATTCTTTCAAAATACCATATTCATTGATATGATGGCTTCTGGTGGCATCCAAATCCACCTCCTGAAACAAAGCAAAATCCGGAGAAAATTTCGCAATTTCCGCCCCTGCACCTTTGACACAATTCACAACGCTTTCAGGACTTTCTGCCACTGACTGCTTACCGCCGTCCATAAAAAACGTAAATTCCGGTGTGTATGCACCAAACCCAATGTTATAACTGGAAACGGTATAAGATTGTTCTTCCTTCAGCACTTGATTTTCTGCTTTCTTCTCAATTCCTGTTTCTTTTGCATCAGGAATCCGGTGATATGTCAGCAGTACATAGGCAGCGTAGCCGATAACTGCTGCCGCCGCAATACCGCCGCATAATGCAGCAATTTTCTTTTTTCTTCCCAATCTTTCTCCTCCTTATGCCTGATAAATGGTCTGACCGTCTTTCACCGTCATCATGACCTGAATATTTCGTATGTCATCTGGCTCCACAGCCATGGGATCTTTGTCCAACACCACAAAATCTGCCCGTTTGCCGGGCGCAATGGTACCTTTTTCCTGTTCTTCGCCATACTGCTTTGCAGCATTGACGGTAATGGCCTGCAAAGCTTCATAAACAGACAGCTTCTGTTCTCCTCCCAGCACAACGCCGTTTTTCGTTTTCCGGTTCACAGCGCACCATACCGTTTCCATCATATCCGGCGGAATCACAGGAGAATCCTGATGAAGTGTAAAAGAAATCTGCTTTTCCTTCGCATCTCTCACAGGACTAATGCGTCTTGCCCGTTCCATGCCCAGATTTTCCAGATGCACATCTCCCCAATGGTACACATGGGCAAGGAAAAAGGAAGGTGTGATGCCCAATCTTGCCAATTCTTCCACTTGGTCATGGCGCATGATCTGTCCATGAATCAAAACAGGACGAATACCGGGGCCCCATTTCTTCACAACTTTCTCATATATCCGCAGATACTGGTCAGCAGCCGCATCCCCGTTGGCATGCATCAAAAGCTGCTGTTGTTCTCGCACTGCCCGTTCCACCAGCGGTTCCAATTCCTCGTCGGAATACATGGGATAACCCTTGGTGCCGTCAGTGTAAGGCTTTGTCACCCATGCAGTTTTGTTCTGGGGCGAACCGTCCAGCAGGACTTTATAACCTCCCACTTTCAAATGTCGGTCATACTTCCCTTTGCAGGCAGGAAAAGCGTCAATGAGTTCCGGACTGTTTTTCAAGTCCATATATGCCACCACATCCAGCCACAGACGATTCTGTTCACAAAGCATGGCGTAAATGCCTTTGATCTGCTCCACAAACATCCCTTCCTGAACAGTGGTGATACCCTTTGAAGCGTATAAATGCTGGGCTTTCTCAAAGGCAGATACCAGCTCCGCTCCTGTCGGCAGAGGAAACTTGTCCATATTCTGAATAAGGGCATTTTCTTCCAGCAGACCTGTCCCAAAGTCAATGCGACCGCCTTCGGGGTCTGGGGTTTCGACTGTAATACCTAATGCCGTCAAGCCCATGGAATTGACCACGCCGGAATGGCCAGTGGCATGCTGAATGAGCAGTGGATGTTCTGCTGTGATCTCATCCAAAAACGCTTTTTCCGGCAAATGCTTCTCTTTCAGATTTCCGTGATTGATGCCCTTTGCCAATACCCATTTTCCTGCCGGCACCTGATTTTCCTGGATGAAATTTTCAATCCGCTCTTTCACTTCTGCAAAAGAGGATGCCTCTGCCAAATCCACCTGAAGCATACCGTTTGCTACCCCCATCAAATGGCTGTGACTATCAATAAAAGCCGGCAGCAAGGTTTTGCCTTCCAAGTCCACAACTTTTTCCACATGTTTTTCCAGCTCTGCTCTTTTTCCCACTGCCTGAATCCGTCCATTCTCTACCAGCACTGCTTCTGCCACGGACAAACCCGGCTCCATTGTGTAGATGGTTCCGCCTGTATATAATGTACGCTTCATTTATTCCGCCTCCTATCCTACTCCTTTTGTAATGGTATTATGATACCACAAAAAAATGAAATTCCATGTCTTTTTACAAAAAATTTATTTTTCTTATGAAAACATTTATAAATAGGTAAGAAAACTATTATTTTCAAAAATCAAACAAAGAAAAAGCCGAAACTCCATATCTGAAATAAGGAGTTTCGACTTCTTATAGATTTCAAAAAGTATAATGATTAGTGACCGCAGTGGCCGCCGCAATGGTGGTCATGTTCGCCACAGTTTTCATGGTCATGATGATGATGGTCTGCACATTCTGCGTTTGCATTGAACACCAGTGTGCCTGCCAGATAATCTTCAACCACTTTTCTGGTTTCACCTGTTACGCCGCCGAATACCGCAATGTTTTTCTGTGCCAGTGCCATTTTTGCGCCGCCGCCGATACCGCCGCAGAGCAGAACTGTTGCTCCCTGCACCACTAAGAAATCTGCCAGCAGGCTATGGCCGCTGCCGTTTGTGGATACGATTTCTTCAGACAGGATTTTTCCGTCTTCTACAGTGAAGATCTGGAACTGTTCTGTATGACCAAAATGCTGGAATACCTGACCATTTTCATAAGTAACTGCTACTTTTGTTTTCATGATATTTCCTCCTCAAATTTTTTCCAAAAAGTCAATCATGGGATTCAGCCATTCGCCTTCATAGCTTTCTGCTTCCCCATTGTCACATCTTGCAGCGATTTCAGGATTGATAGGCAGTTTACATACAACGGGAATGTTGTGTTTTGCCGCAATTTCTTCGATATGGCTTTCACCGAAGATCTGATGTTTTTTGCCGCAGTCAGGACAGACAAAATAAGACATATTTTCTACGATACCCAAAATAGGCACGTTCATCATTTCTGCCATTTTTACTGCTTTGTCAACGATCATGCCAACCAGTTCCTGAGGGGAAGTTACGATGATGATGCCGTCAATGGCGATGGACTGGAATACAGTCAGAGGAACATCACCTGTTCCCGGGGGCATATCAATGAACATATATTCTTCATTTTCCCATACAACGTCGCGCCAGAACTGTTTTACTGTTTCTGCAATGACAGGCCCTCTCCATACAACGGGATCTGTTTCGTTATCCAGCAGCAGGTTTACGGACATCACGTCAATGCCTGTTTTTGTTTTACAGGGCATCATACCCAGTTCTGTACCATAAGCCTTTTCCTTCATGCCAAAAGCCTTAGGAATGGAAGGACCTGTGATATCTGCATCCAGAATGGCTGTCTGTTTGCCTTTTCTCTGGGTCAGTACTGCCAAAGTGCTGGTAACCATGGATTTGCCAACGCCGCCTTTGCCGCTGACAACGCCAATGACTTTTTTGATGCTGCTGTGGGGATTGGGTGCTACCAGAAAATCCGCCGGTTTGCGGTTGCCGCAGTTAGAGGAGCAGCTGCCGCAGTTATGGGAACAATTTTCGCTCATAAGGTTACATCTCCTTCGTGTTTTTCGTCTTTTTTGCAGCAGATGGGATGACATTTTCTGCCGCAGGGTCTTGCGGTGCCTTCACAAAGGTCGTAGTCACCGCCTTTGATCACAAGCACCTTGCCGTCTACCAGGGACTGAGCCACTTTTCGTCTGGCGTCGTTATATACCCCCTGCACCGTTGTTCGGGCAACGCCCATCTGTTCTGCGCATTCTTCTTGGGTATATCCAGCCAGATCAATGAGCCGCAGGGTTTCGTACTCATCTACGGTCATGACCACCTCACCGCAGCAGTTTCCGTTCAAAGGGCCAAAACGGCTGCTTTTTGGCATGGCGCAAACCCTTCTGCACTTTCTCGGTCTGGGCATATGACACCTCCTGTTTTCGACATATGTTACTTACTCCTTCAGTATACTCCGTTTATGACATATGTCAATATAAATCCTGTATTTTTTGCAAAACAAATAGCACAAAACGTTTGGCTTGAGAAGAAAGCGTATCAAACAAAATCTTAGTAAAAATAAGAAAGCTGAAACCCTCCATATGACAAGGATTTCAGCTCTCTTTGTTTGCTTTTGAAGATGCCCGAAATACAGCAGCTTTCTTCTATATCCTATAAAATCTCTTCTTTTTTCTTACCCTTCAGCATACATCCCAGTGCCATAGCCACAAGGAAAATGACACCGTAGTAAATGATCTTTTCCCCCAGAGAAACAATAGCTGCCAGTACCATAAACAGACTGGCGCCAATGCCCAAAACAGGCATGATGATCCGCTGGAATACCGGCAATTCCTTTTCCTTTCGCATGTGCATGAAGAAAATGGGGATATACATCAGGTAAATGGTAATGATGGGAAGTTCAGAACTATCAAAACTGAAATTGCCAAACCAGGATGTTTCCACCAGATTTGCCCCATAGAAATAAGTCAGCCACAAAGCAGCCATGAACACTCCCATGATAGCGGAGTTGGTAGGCATATTTGTCACCTTGTCCACGCCGCTGAAAATATGGGATGCAGGGCCTTCTCCCCTGTTTGCCATGGCATAAAAACTGCGGGTGCATGCCATCATCAGCCCATTCAATGTACCAATGCATGAAATGACAACAAATACAAACAGCAATGTTCCCCCAACATTGGTAAATACTGTGGAGAAAGCGATTTTTGTGCCGGTTTCGCCGCCAGCCATGATGACTTCATTTTCCACAGCCCCCGCCAAACCGACATAGTACAGAGCATACACAAACACAACAAATACAGAACCGAACATCAGTGCCCGAGGCAGGTTCTTTTTGGAATCCTTCAGCTCCGCGTTGATGCTAGTAGCACAAATCCACCCTTCATAAGCAAAGCAGGTGCCTACCACTGCTGTAAACAGAGGATTTCCGCTGACTTCCACAATGGCGCCGCTGGTAAAATTCTGTATCATAACACCGTTTCTCAATCCGTAAATGGTACCTACCACAGCCATCAATCCCAATGGAATCAATTTTGCCACAGTGGTGGTCACCTGAAACTTCCCAGCCAGCATGGGAGAAATGGCATTGATGGTAAAACTTGCGATGAGATACAGACCAGCAAGTGTCATTGCCTGAGGGCCTGCAATATCCCATCCCAGCAGGACTGCTGTATACCGCGCCGTTACCCATGCTACCACAGAAGTCATGGCAGGAAAATAAATGACTGCCATAAACCAAGCGAAATAATAGCCGTATTTTCTGCCCACCATTACTTCCGCATAGTCCACAACACCGCTGACTTTTTCGTAACGAGTTGCCATAACGGCGAAGTTATAGGCGCAGATAATCATCACCAACCCACCCAGGAACCAAGACAATATTCCCAGAGGCAAGTCTCCCCCTGTAGCCAACAATACCTTTTCCGCTTTGAAGAATACGCCGCTGCCGATAACGATGCCCACAACCATGGCAATGGCAGTCAGCAGCCCGTATTTCTTCTCCAATTCTTCTTTCACTCTTCTTCACCCTTTCTCGCTTCGACGCGTGTTCGCATCAACGCTTTTATGCTTTGTCATGTGAAAGTAAAGATATCATTTTATGATAGGAAAATCAAGTTTCTGAGCAGAAATGCATTGTTCTTTTTACTATACATCATGCACGATATAGGATAAAATTGAAATTTACATGCTATTCTTCTATATAAATCACGTCTTTTATCTTAATAAAACAAGTTTTATATAAAATAATAGTATTTTTTATGCCTGTTTCTTCCTATTATATATATGTATTTTATGGCGAACAAAAAAGAGAGTTCCGAAATTTCAGAACTCTCTCAAATCTTTTTTCTCATCTATATCACGAAAAGCTTTTTCCTGTTCACAGTCAAAGACAAACACCTGCTCCGGTGATTCCAGAAGTATTTTTTTGCCGCCCTGATCCCCTTCCAAGGAAAGGAGTCTTTGTACATACTTACCGGAAAAAACAGCAGGATTTCCCCACACACCCTGGTGTGCCATACAGCCCATGGCTTTGCCGGAAAGAAGAAAGCCTTCTATAAACACCCCCAGATCTTCCTGCCTTAAAAATGGCTGATCTGCCACAGAAAACAAATAGGCTGCATCCTCTGCTATGCCCAAATGCCTGATGGCACAATGGATAGAGGAAGCAATGCCTGTTTCTGCTTTCGGATTCCAAATCACTTCCGCCTTCGTCCCTGCCAATTCCTTTTGGATGGCTTCATGGGAAGTGACCACCACCAGACGCTCCTGCCGCTTCTCTGCCAACGCCGCCATGCGTTCCAGACTATAGCGGTAGAGTTTTTTCCCTTTAACGGGATAGAGCAGTTTATTTTCCCCGAATCGTCTGCTCAATCCCGCCGCCAGTAATATCCAATGGATTTTCATTTATCAATCATGCCCATAGCAATTTTTTCCGGTGTGATGGGCAGTTCTGTAAAGCGCAGGCCTGTTGCATTATAAATAGCATGTGCAATGGCAGGTGCCGGTGTGTTGATCACGATTTCCCCGATGGATTTCGCACCAAAAGGCCCAGTGGGTTCATAACTGCTGTCAAATTCCACACGAAGTTTGCCCATATCCATACGAGTCGGGATTTTGTACTGCATCAAAGAATTTTCAGCCAGTTCGCCTTTTTCATTATATGTGATATTTTCATGAAGGGCCATGCCGATGCCCTGTACCAGACCGCCTTCTACCTGTACTCTTGCCAGGTTGGGGTTCACAACGGTACCGCAGTCTACCACTGCCGCGTAATCGATGAGTTTCACGCTGCCTGTTTCCGGGTCAACTTCCACTTCCACAGCCCCAGCCATGAAAGGCGGAGGAGAAACAGGTGAAGAATGGGCTTCTGTGGCAAAGAGGGCATTTTCCCCTGCGCACATGATGGCATTGCCGATGTCTTTCCGGCTGATGCTGCTGCCATCTTTCAAGCTGTATACTTTTTCCCCGTCAAATTCCACTTCATCTACGGAGCAGCCCAGTTTTTCCGCACCGTATGCTTTCATTTTGTCCACCAGTGTCTGGCAGGCTTTTACGGTTGCCATACCTGTCACATAAGTGGTACTGGATGCGTAGGAGCCGCTGTCGTAAGGAGAAACGTCTGTATCAACGCCATACACGATGATGTCATCCACGGAGCAATCCAGACAATCCGCTGCCATCTGTGCCAGAATGGTATCACAGCCAGTACCCATATCGGATGCACCAATGGTTAGGGCATAGAAACCGTCGTCATTGATTTTGATGGAAACGGAACCAGTATCCACGCTGGAAATACCGGAACCCTGCATGGCCATAGCAATACCAACGGCACGGATTTTGCCGTCAGGCATGACACGTCTGGGATATTTTTCTTTCCAGCCAATCATTTCCGCTGTTTTTTCCAGACAACGATCCAGTGTACAGCTGTTTGCTGTTTCGCCGTAGTATGCGTGCATCACGTCGCCTTCTCTGGTCAGGTTCATTTCACGCAGTGCCACAGGGTCCATGTTCAGCTTCGCTGCCAGCTCATTGATGGCAGATTCCACAGCGAAAATACCCTGTGTTGCGCCGTAACCACGGTATGCACCTGCGGACATTTTGTTGGTGTAAACAACATCGTACTGGAAACGGAATGCTTCTGCCTTGCTGTACAGAGGAATGGATTTATGACCGGACAGGCCAACGGTTGTAGGGCCATGTTCCCCGAATGCACCTGTATTGGACAGTGTTTTCACTTCGATGCCGCGGATATGACCGTCTTTGTTGGCACCAATGCGCACTTTGACTTCCATTTCATGTCTGGGAGAAGAAGCGATGAGGCTTTCTTCTCTAGTATAAATGATTTTCGCAGGTCTGCCTGTTTTCAGTGTCACAATGGCGGGATATACTTCCGCTACAACGGTCTGTTTTGCACCGAAACCGCCGCCGATTCTGGGTTTGATAACACGAATCTTGGATTTAGGAATATCCAGCGCATTAGACAGGATACGGCGTACATGGAAAGGCACCTGTGTGGAGCTGATGATGTTCAGTCTGCCGTAAGTATCCATCTGGGTATAAGTACGGAAGGTTTCCATCATGGTCTGCTGTACAGCTTTTGTGTGATAAGTGTTTTCCACAACCACGTCGCTTTCCGCAATGACTTTGTCCACATCGCCATGTTCTTCCAGACCGCTTGCGCAGAGATTGCGCTTGTTGTCCGCACCTACCGGGCAAAGTGCCTGCCAGTTATCTTCGGGATGCACCAGAATAGGATTGTCCTTTGCTTCGTGGAAATCCAGCACAGGTTCCAGTACATCATATTTTACTTTAATGACTTTCATTGCCTGATCTACGGCTTTTTCTGTTTCCCCTGCCACAATGGCAACAGCGTCCCCAACGAAACGGACACGCTTGTCCAAAATCAATCTATCGTAGGGGCTGGGTTCCGGATATGTCTGCCCTGCCATGGTAAAACGCTTCTGAGGCACATCTTCATAAGTCAGGACACAAACGACACCGGGCAGTTTTTCCGCAATATCTTTTTTGATTTCCAGAATTTCCGCATGGGCATGGGGGCTGCGCAGCACCTTTACCACCAGACAATCCTTAGGGGCAATGTCATCAGTGTAAACAGGTTTCCCTGTTACCAATGCCATAGCGTCTTTTTTCCGAATGGGCTGATTTACATATTTCATTCTCATTTCGCCCCTTTCTTGTAATCCAGATAGGCATGAATGGCACGGAGCTGGCCTTCATAGCCGGAACAACGGCAAAGGTTGCCGGAAAGGTATTCCCGGATTTCATCATCTGTGGGATCATCCATTTCCTTGCTCATTGCCAGTACATTCATAATAAAGCCGGGGCTGCAATAACCGCACTGTTCTGCCCCCTGATCTGCCAGAAATGCGCCGAATTCTTCCGCTTCTGCCTGACAGCCTTCCATGGTCACCACTTCATGACCATCGGCACGAACTGCCAGTGTGGAGCAGGACAAAACAGGCTTGCCATCCATGAGAACGGTACACAGACCGCAGTTGGATGTTTCGCAGCCTCTTTTGACGCTGTAACAGCCGTGGTCTCTGACAAAATCCAGCAGAGCCATATCCGGTGCCACTTCAGCAGTCACATTTTTTCCATTGAGTTTTAAAGTAATCTGCATCATTTGTCCCCTCCCATAAGCTGTTTCAGTCCTCTTTTTACCAGAACGCCTGCCACATGTCTGCGGTATGCGCCGCTGCATCTGGTATTGTCGGCAAAGTCCATGCCGTTCTGCACTTTGGACGCAAAAGCTGCCAGATCTTCCGTTGTCACTTCTGCTTTGTTCAAAATGCCTTCGCTGTCACGGACTACAACGGGCTGACAAGGTCTTGCGCCGATAACAGCATAATAACCTTCTGCGTCTTTTGTCACTGCGCAGGATACCACAGGAAAGTCTGTTTCTGTGTTTCTCTGGGACAGATAGACGGTTTCCAGAGGTGTCTTTTTGATGATGACACGCACCAGAATGTCGTTATCTTTTTTCATTTTCGCGAAATCTGCCAAAGACATTCTGCCCTGTTTATACAGTTCCACGTCGCAGTCCAGACCCAGCAGACAGCAGAGAATATCGGAAAAACCGAATCTGCCATAAATGCTGCCGCCAACTGTTGCGCAGTTACGCATCTGCACCCCTACAATATGGCGCAGGCTTTCTTTCACCGCACCTTTTGCGTAAGCGTCAATGCCTTTATGGGTTTCCAACTGACGCAGGGAAACCATGCAGCCAATGGAAAATTCTTTTTCGTCCTCTGTGATTTCATTCAGACCCAAACCGGACAGATCGATGGCTGTCTGGATGTTCTTTTTGCCCAGACGCAGCCATACACCGCCGCCAAATACCACGTTTGCCTTTTTCTGATTCAATTCGTATGCTTCTTCCAGACTGGAAACTTTCACATACTCCCGAATGGTAAACATGTTGTTCCTCCTTCCGCATTCCTTCTTCTATCTTTTCCGACAAACCACCCTGTTTTTGCCGTTTTTTCTCATTTTTCCGTTTTTTATGCAAAAAAGCACCATTGCTTAGTATATCACCCAAAGATAGCCGCCGCAATGCTTTTTTACGGAAAATCTTTTTCTTTTATGATACCATATTCTCCGCAAAAAAACAGACTTTGTCTGCATTTCCATACCAAAATGAAGTGGATTTTTAAAAGCAGTTTCCCCTTCGGAAATGATTGCTTTTTCCTTTCCTCAATTTCTGAAAAAAACAGCAAGCGCCGCCCTTCTAAGAAAACTTTTCTGACACAAAAAAACAGCTGGAAGCCTTCGTATTGCAAGGATTCCAGCTATTTTTATGTTCTAATGAAAACTTATTCCAGTTCAAATGCACCTGTATAGAGCTGATAATATTTGCCTTTCTGGGCAATCAGGTCTTCGTGGGTACCGCGTTCGATGATGCGTCCCTGTTCCAAAACCATAATAACATTGGAGTTCTGAACTGTAGAAAGACGATGAGCAATAACAAATACCGTTCTGCCTTTCATGAGGGCATCCATACCTCTCTGTACAATGGCTTCTGTACGGGTATCAATGGAGGATGTGGCTTCGTCCAGAATCATAACAGGAGGGTCTGCCACCGCCGCACGGGCAATGGAAATGAGCTGCCGCTGTCCCTGAGACAGACCGGAGCCATCACCTGAAAGAACTGTGTTGTATCCATTGGGCAGCATACGAATGAAGCTGTCCGCATTGGCAAGTTTTGCCGCTTCGATACATTCCTCATCGGTAGCATCCAGTTTGCCGTAACGGATATTATCCATAACAGTGCCTGTAAACAGATTAACATCCTGCAATACGATACCTAATGAATGACGCAGGTCTTCTTTTTTGATCTTATTGATGTTGATGCCGTCGTAACGAATCTTACCATCGGCAATATCATAAAAACGGTTGATCAGGTTCGTAATGGTGGTCTTGCCGGCACCAGTAGCACCAACGAAAGCCACTTTCTGCCCGGGTTTTGCATACAGACTGATGTTGTGGAGGACAATTTTTTCTTCTGTGTAGCCAAAGTCCACATCAAAGAATCGTACATCCCCTGTGAGCTGGGTATAAGTGATGGTACCGTCTTCATGAGGATGTTTCCATGCCCACAGACCTGTATGTTCATCGCATTCCACCAATTCGCCGTTATCATCATATTTTGCGTTGACCAGTGTCACATAACCGTCATCAGCTTCTTCTTCCTCATCCAGCAGTTCGAAAATACGTTTCGCACCTGCCAGCGCCATAACAACAGAGTTGACCTGCTGAGAAACCTGGCTGATGGGAGCAGAAAAGCTCTTAGACAGCTGCAGGAAAGAAGCGATAGCCCCCAGTGTCAGACCGCCGATGCCGTTTACTGCCAGTGCACCGCCCACAATGGCAATGAGCACATACTGCAAGTTCCCCAAGTTCATCATGATGGGCATGAGGATATTGGCATACTGGTTGGCTTTGGTGGCATTTTCACACAGAGCCGCATTCTTTGCACGGAACACTTCTTTTGCTTTTTCTTCATGACAGAAAACTTTGACAACTTTCTGCCCGTTGATCATTTCTTCGATATAACCATTCACATCGCCCAGTGTTTCCTGCTGTTTGATGAAGTATTTCCCACTGTGGCTGGCAATGAATTTGAACACCTTCATAATGAAGAATACCACGATGGCTACCAGAATGGTCAGATACACGCTTGTATAAAGCATAGCGCAGATAACCGCCACAATGGTCACGATAGAAGAAAACATCTGGGGTACACTCATGGAAAGCATCTGCCGCAGAGTATCTGTATCGTTTGTGTAACGGCTCATAACGTCCCCATGGGTATGGGTATCAAAATACCGGATAGGCAGCCGCTGCATGTGGGAAAACATCTGGTCACGGATTTTCTTCAGGATACCTTGGGAAATAGAAACCATGGTGCGGTTGTAAAAGAGGGTTGCCAGAATACCAATCACATAAATTGCAGCCATGGTCAGCACTGCCTGGAACAGTCCTGCAAAATCGGGAGCAGCTGTCTGAAGCAGTGGTGTGATATAATCGTCGATAACTACCTGTAAGAACAGGGAGCCTGCCACACCTGCTATAGCACTGATCAGAATACAGATCAATACCAGTGTAAACCGCAGTTTATATTCTTTCAGATAGCTGAGCAAACGGTTCATGGTGACTTTGTCCATTTTTGCCCGTCCCATGGGTACACCACGGCCGGGGCCTCTCATATGTCCACTCATTCTTCCAGTCCCCCTTTCTGCTGAGATTCATATACTTCACGATAGATTTCGTTATTGGCAAGGAGTTCCTCATGGGTGCCCATACCATTGATTTTGCCGTCATCCAGTACCAAAATCAGGTCTGCGTCCTCTACGGAAGAAATACGCTGGGCAATGATGATTTTTGTGGTGTTAGGGATTTCTTCCCTAAATGCTGTACGGATGAGGGCATCTGTTTTGGTATCAACGGCACTGGTGGAGTCATCCAGAATGAGGATTTTCGGTTTTTTCAGCAGTGCTCTGGCAATGCAAAGACGCTGTTTCTGACCGCCGGAAACGTTGGTACCGCCCTGTTCGATATAAGTATCATAGCCGTCAGGGAATGTCTGGATGAATTCATCGGCCTGTGCCAGTTTGCAGACATGACGCATTTCCTCGTCGGTGGCATCTTCTTTCCCCCAACGCAGGTTGTCTTTGATGGTACCGGAGAACAGCACGTTTTTCTGTAATACCATGGCAACTTCTTCTCTGAGGGATTCGATGTCGTATTCTTTGACATCTCTGCCGCCCACTTTTACAACACCCTCTGTGGCGTCGTACAGACGAGGAATGAGCTGTACCAGTGTGCTCTTGGAACTGCCTGTGCCGCCAATGATACCCACCGTCGCGCCAGAAGGAATTTTCAGATTTACATGATCCAGACAAAGTTTGTCAGCATTTTTGCCATAAGCAAAGTTTACATTGTCAAATTCGATACTGCCGTCTTTGACTTCATAAACGGGATTTTCCGGATTATGCAGGTCGCTTTTTTCGTCCAGAATTTCTTCCGCTCTTTCCATAGACGCGTAAGAAATGGTGATCATAACAAATACCATGGAGAACATCATCAGACTCATAAGGATCTGCATTGTGTAAGAGAACATACTGGTCAAATCCCCTGTGGTCATGCCCACAGCAGGGTTGTTACCGGAAGCCACAATGAGTTTTGCCCCCAGCCAAGAAATCAGCAGCATACAACCGTAAGCACAGAACTGCATCAAAGGTGCGTTGAAAGCCAGAATTTTTTCTGCTTTGGAGAAATCCTGATAGATTTCTTTGGAAACGGAACAGAATTTTTCTGTTTCATGGTCTTCACGTACGAAAGATTTCACAACGCGGATGCCGTGCAGGTTTTCCTGTACCACGTTGTTCAGTTTATCGTATGTGCGGAATACCCGTTCAAAAATACGTTTCGCATTGGAAATGATGATAATCAGACCAATTGCCAAAATGGGAATGGCAATGACGAATATGGGTGCCAGATGGGAATTGATCTGGAAAGCCATAAACAATGCAAAAATCAACATGATAGGGCAACGTACTGCAACACGAATGGCCATCATATACGCATTCTGGATGTTGGTAATATCCGTTGTCAGACGCGTTACAATACTTGCGGTAGAGAACTTATCAATGTTGGAGAAAGAATATTCCTGTACTTTGTTGTACATATCTTCTCGCAGGTTCTTTGCAAAGCCTGCTGACGCAACAGCCGCATATTTCCCGGACAGTGCGCCGAATGTAAGAGAAACGATACAGCAGATCACCAATGCCAGCCCCATTTTCAGGATGTACTGCATGTTGCCTGCCTCGATCCCAAAGTCGATGAGATTTGCCATCAACATGGGAATGATAACTTCCAAGATGACCTCACAGGTCACAAATAGCGGCGCCAATAAGGAACTGGTTTTATATTCCCTGACGCTGCGAAGCAACTTTCTAACCATTCCAAAACCTCCTTATTCCGTTCGACAGCATATAAATTTCTTAACAAAAAGATTCCTTTTCTGTTTCTTCCATATTATGCTCCAGTTTTTTCAAAAGACGCAGCAGCGTTTCCTTTTCTTCATCTGTAAAATTTTGATACAGCTTTTCTTCCAGCATATAGGCATGGTGTTCCGCTGCACCATGGATTCTGCGGCCGTAATCTGTCAAAACGATCTGTTTCAGCCGCGCATCATCATGAACGGAAAGACGTTCGATCATGCCTTTTTCCTCCATCAAACGAAGCACTTTTGAAATGGTGGAACGGCGTACGAAAAAATGATTTTCCAGATCACGCTGATATACAGGCTCATCATGTCTTGTCAGATACTCAATGACAATCATGTTATGTCCTGTAATGGGTTCTTTTAATTTTTCTGTATTCATAGCATCCAGTTCACGAAAAAACAAATTGGTCACTTTTTTCATCAACAATACTGGCTTATCCTTCATATTATTTCCTCCTTTGAAATTGTTAGCCATCGAACTGTTGTACATGAAACATTATACTGGTTTTGTTATAAAAGTCAACGGTCTTTCTCCCTTCTAATGAAATTCTCATTTTTCTTAAAAACAAATATAGCTGGCACCCTCTGTATTAAGGATCCAGCTATATTGACCTTCTTATGGAATATTATCTTTTAAGCTTCTGCCGCTTCTTTTGGCATCAAACGCCAGAGGGCAAACAAAAAATAAAGTCTGACGCAGATGAGCATACCGCCGGACAGCAGAAACATGGGTCTTACATTCAATGCCATGCCGCAGGCCACGATACAAATGGCATACAGCAGCAAAAGGATTTTCCGCCGTATCCATAGACCTTCTCTCTCCTGCATCTGCAAAATGGCTGTGGCCAAGCCATAAAACAACAGCATTTCCAGAGTAAAGAAAATACCGCTGAGAAGCCAAAGGAGCAAGATCTTCTCATTTGGCAAGAAAATAAATATGATATCCAAAACAGCAGCGCCACTGCCAAACATTGCCGCCAATTTGCCCGTGTCTTTCGACATCCTGCTTCCGCAGTATGCCAAAATCAGATAGCCTAAAAAATTAGGCAAAAGATTGACGGCGCCTATATTCACATTAAAGATCAGGAGGATCATTGCAAAAAGCATCCAATTTCTGATGTTTTTCATCTCATATCTCTCCTTTCATATGTAAAATGCGATAAATCTCCAGAATATTCATTTCCGGCGTATAATGCATACTGTTAGGCAGATAAGCGCAGACCTTTTCACCTGAAGCTGTTTCCATATCTAATATAAGTACCACATCAATGACCATGTGCGCGCGGTTATCTTTTTCTGTCAAAGAAAGCTCTGTGCTTAAGGTAAGGTTATCACCCTTTTGATATGCTTTTGGAAGCGTTATGGGCTGACCATTCTCATCCTTTATTGAAAGCAGATTAAAAAAACGATTTGACATCGGCATACTGATTCCTGTTGTTGTCAAATCCTCCGGCACTTCCATTGAATAGAGGGCACTTGCGTCACCAGCTTCCATCTGCGTCCATGGGAGAATTTTGTTTTCCTCTTTTCCAAGGAAACACACCTCTCCAATATCCACAGGCGTTTCTGTGCCGTCAGACCATTTGACCATCATCTGTGTCAGGATTACATTACTCAAATCTCCTACGCGCTCTGGAACATTGAAATCTACCCACATTTTATTCCAAGCATAGATACCATGTCCCTGCCATTGCTCCGTGTTTGTCACTTGGAAAACTTCATCCTCTCCCAATTCCGGACATGTGATTTCCACCGGCTGACGTTTTTCATCGGCATTGGTAATGTAATAAAATCCCACATGGGAAGCTTCTTCTGCTGCAAAAGCATAGGCATGGGTTAAAAAAAGCGGTTCTTTCAAATACGCCAAGCGAAAAACAAAAAAATTCAACACAAATACCAGCACAATGACCCCTAAGATCATTGCCAGATTTTTTTCTTTATGCATGTGTTTTTTCGCCCCTTTCCCGTCAGTTTATTCCATCTTTTTTTCAGGATAGCAGAAAATAAATGAAAAAAATACTAATTTTTCAGGATTTTCTCGAATTGTATGTAAAAAAATACATATAAATTCCATATACTGGAATTTCATGCATGAAAAAAATCCCGAAGACCCATAGGATCTTCGGGATGATGTTCCCAGATAAGTAATTATCTCTTGGAGAACTGTCGTAGCGTGTAGAAAATATGCCTGTGGCATATTTTTAGCTGCGACCGCAGCAACTTGCTTGCGAGGACCCTCAGTTCTCCACATAAAAAAATCCCGAAGACCCATAGGATCTTCGGGATAAGGTTCCCAGATAAATGATTATCTCTTGGAGAACTGAGGAGCACGTCTTGCTGCTTTGAGACCGTACTTCAATCGTCTGAGCGATGATTTTCCTTGATATTCCGGGCTTTTTTGAG
>OGGQ01000861.1_pt1 | contig 42684 bp, 41 predicted proteins | sample 1571191 | NCBI WGS metagenome assembly OGGQ01 (sample SAMEA2582061, study PRJEB24529) | metagenome | biome: Human gut stool | place: China | collected 2011
GATATCCGGACGCCGGAGGCGGCTTTGGCCGAAGGCCAAAGTACTGAATAGTACCCTTCCGCTCACAATGGATTAGTTTCTCGACAGTCTGATTCTGTTTATTAAATTTTATTTATCATATTTCCCGTGAATTTATTTTTAAAACAGGGACAATCTATTTAATGCACCATTGAAATCAAATGAAAGAGAGGTCATTTTTATGTTCAAGCATGAAAAAAGGTTATTCCATCCCGTTGCCGTGGAAAGGCCAAATCCCGGCTATGCCGTACTTCTTCAGGAACAGCTTGGCGGCGCCAACGGCGAGCTTAAGGCCGCCATGCAGTATATGTCCCAGAGTTTCAGAATAAAGGATCCGGAAATAAAGGATCTGTTTCTGGATATTGCCGCCGAGGAACTGGGACATCTTGAAATGGTTGCCGAGACCATATGTCTCCTCAACGGTCACGACGTGGACGCAAAAAGCGTTCCCTCGGGAGAGATAGAAACCCACGTCCTTAACGGTCTCAATCCCGGGCTTATGAACTCATCAGGCTATTCCTGGACAGGAGATTACGTTTCCGTCACCGGCGATCTCTGCGCCGATCTTCTCTCTAACATCGCTTCGGAACAGAGAGCCAAAGTCGTATACGAATATCTGTACAGACAGATATCCGACAAAAAGGTCAGAGAAACCATTGATTTCCTTCTCAATCGAGAGGAGGCACATAACGCTATGTTCCGGGAAGCCTTCAACAAAGTGCAGGATACCGGTTCCAACCGTGATTTCGGCACAACAAAAGCCGCGAGAATGTATTTCAGTATGTCAGAGCCGTCTCCGGCGGGAAGCGGCCTTGACCATATCAAAGGCAAGGCTCCGGCGTTCAGATAAAGTCCACGCTGTATTTCTTGGAAAATTTTTTGCCGGGGCGGATATCCGCTCCGGTTTTATATTGCCTTCCTCCGGATAAATCTATCTAAATTGGTACTATCAGTTTCCTTTGGGATAAATCTGCGTTAAAATAATGCTATAGACGTAAAAAGAATGGTGGTATTATACCAAAAACGAACGAAAATCCCCATATCCATTTTATTTTGCGTTAAAGTATGCTATACTATACCGATATGAACTATACAAAAGAAATAACAGGGAGGATTTATTATGAGTCAAAAACAATGGGCAAGCCGCATCGGCTTTATAATGGCCGCGGCGGGTTCCGCCATAGGCTTGGGCAACCTGTGGAAATTTCCGTATCTTATGGGGCGAAACGGAGGCTTCACATTCCTTATTGCCTATCTTATATTCGTAGTCATTCTCGGCGTTCCGGTTATGATGCTTGAAATGAGCCTTGGACGCTATACAGGCAGGGATCCCGTGCAGAGCTATAAAATAGTCAATCCAAAGGCTAAGATAGTCGGCATACTTGGCGTCCTTGCCCCGTTCATCATCTTAAGCTGTTACAGCGTCATCGGCGGCTGGATAATCAAATATATCGTAAGCTATGCCACGACGTTTTCGGCTCCCGCCGATTTCAACGCCCTCATAGCCAGTCCCGAGACAATTATATGGCATCTTATATTCATGCTTCTGACAGTTGCCATATGCTTCAAAGGTATAGGCGGAATAGAAAAGGCAAGCAAATTTATGATGCCTGCTCTTTTTGTTCTTCTTATCGTTGTCGTTATCCGTTCCGTCACGCTCGACGGAGCTTCGGAAGGTCTCAGGTTCATATTCGAGCCAAACGGAGGCTTTACGCTTTCCAGCATAAACGCCGCCCTTGGCCAGGTGTTCTATTCTCTGAGCCTCTGTATGGGAATAACGATAACATACGGAAGCTATCTCTCCAAAAAAGAGAACATCGTTAAAAGCTGCGGCATTGTCGCGGGAATGGACACGACTCTTGCCGTTTTCGCCGGAGTTGCCATTTTTCCCGCCGTTTTCGTGTTCGGCCTTGAGCCCGGACAGGGAGCCGGACTTATTTTCGGCACCCTGCCGAAGGTTTTCGGCTCCATGATGGGCGGATCGATATTCGCCATAGCTTTCTTTGTGCTTGTTTTCTTCGCGGCGATAACAAGTTCCATAGCGCTTCTTGAGGTAGTCGTTTCCTTTACCATAGACTCCTGGGGCTGGGAGCGTAAAAAATCTGTCATACTTGTGGGAATAATCGAATTCCTGCTCGGCATACCAAGCGCTTTGTCCTTCGGCCTTCTCGGAGACGTGACAATACTCAACTATTCCGTATTTGATTTTGTCGGAATGCTCACGGACAATCTCATACTTCCCATAGGCGGAATACTGATGTGCATATTTGTAGGATGGAAATTTGATCTTACAAAATTAGCCGATGAAATAGAGCTTGGCTCTAACGGCTTCAAAATTAGAAAGCTGTGGATAAACTGCATAAAGTATATAGCCCCTATACTTCTTGTCGTTGTAACCGCCTCCGGCTTCTTAAGCATATATACGACCGTTGCAGGAGCTTAATGGATATTTGCTTTAACGCAATAAAATTTCAAAAATAATTACACAGTACATGGCTATATGTCGGTTGACACCTTATCCTTTTAATGTTAAGCTAAAGGTGCATCGATATATGATGCTTCGTTTTGTACATTATCGCCAACAAGTGTATGCTCGCTTGTTGGCTTTTTTAATAAAGGGGGGCTCATTATGCAAAAAGATACGTTCCTTGAGGGCAGGATAACTCCTCCGCTTGTAAAATTCGCTCTTCCGCTTATGCTTTCGCTCATATTGCAGGCTCTTTACGGAGCCGTGGATCTTGCCGTTGTCGGCAAATTCTGCGAAACATCCAGCGTCTCGGCCGTTGCCACAGGAAGTCAGGTCATGCAGACGGCAACCGTAATAGTTACCGGGCTAACCATGGGCGTCACCGTGCTCATCGGGCAGGCCATCGGCTCTGACAACAGAAAGCTCGCCGGTGAAGTCGTTGCCGGGCAGATAAAACTGTTCACTATCGTCGCCATCGCGCTCACCGTCGCTATGGTGGCCTTCGCCGAAAAAGCCGCCGTCATAATGAACGTCCCGAGCGCGGCTCTGGATGACGCGGTTGAGTATATAAGGATATGTTCCTCCGGCATGGTGTTCATCACAGCCTATAACGCCATAAGCGGCGTATTCCGTGGGCTTGGCAATTCCCGTTCGCCATTTATATTCGTCTCCATCGCCTGCGTGATAAATATTATCGGCGACCTTATACTGGTCGGTGTCTTTGATATGGGAGCGGCCGGAGCGGCGGCTGCTACGGTGCTTGCCCAGGCGTGCAGCGTCGTCTTTTCGCTGTTTTATATGCGAAGGATAAGCCTTCCTTTCTCCGTAGGTCGTGGGGATTTTAAAGTCCGAGGCCCGGTGCGGGATATTTTGAAAATAGGCTCGCCCATAGCCCTTCAGGACTTCCTTGTCGGCATATCCTTCCTCATTATCACAAGCGTAATAAACGCCCTTGGTGTAACGGCCTCTGCCAGCGTCGGCATAGCCGAAAAGCTATACGCTTTTCTGTCCATAGTGCCGATGTCGTTTATGTCGGCTCTGTCGGCCTTCGTCGCCCAGAATATCGGAGCGAAGCAGCCCGAACGCGCCGTAAAATCTCTGTTTATAGCCCAGAGGATATCTTTCTGCTTCGGAGTTGTCATGTTTATAATGACATTCTTCTTCGGAGATTTCCTCTCATCGATATTTACATCGGATCCGGACGTAATACGGTCAACAGCCGAATATCTCCGCGGCTGTTCCTTTGAATATCTGATGATACCGATTGTTTTCTGCTTCCTCGGCTATTTCAACGGTCTTGGAAAAACCGGATTTGTTATGGCGCAGGGTCTGATGTCGTCGTTCTTGGTTCGCGTGCCTCTCTCGTACGTTCTCAGCCGGCTTGAGAACACGACAATGCTCATCATAAGCGCCGCCGTTCCTCTTTCGGCCGTGGCGTCTCTTATTATCTGCCTTGTATTTTTTATGATAATACGAAAAAGAGCCCGACGCCACAAATATACTGGACTTAAAAACCTCTGACAGTGTTCATGTCAGAGGTTTTTCATTATCAAGTATATTGTTTAAAACTATAAGTCATTATCTTACGGCGTTTTTAGCCCTTTCAAGATAATCCCTTGCCTGAGACGCAAGCTCGTCAATCTTCTGACGGTGCTGGTTCTTCACACGGTTGTAGCTTGACGCCGTGTATCCCATCATACCGGCTACCTCAATGCTTATGGCTTCCGCTCCGCACTCAACCATCTTTTCCCTTGCGGCTTCAAGATAGCCTATGGCTATTTCCTGCTCGGGATACTGGCTCCTGAGAGTTGAGCTGATCTTAGGGAACGTATCGGAGCTTGGCCAGTTGTTTTCCGTGGCATTGGCTATCTCGATACGGTCAAGACTGAGGCTGAGACCGTCGTAAAGCTGCTGGAATATCTCCTGGAATGATCCGCCGGTAACGACTGTTCCCGAGCTCTGGGTGTTTCCGCCTGTGCTTCCCGTGTTTCCGCCGGTGTAGGATGAACCCTGTCTCGCGTAGTTATACAGCTTAAGAGCCGTTATTATGCTCTGTTCTCTTGTATAGTATTCCTTTGGAGCGAAGAGATTATTGCCCATACCGCTCATAATTCCCGCCGCCTGAACTCTTCCGACAGAGTCAACGGCCCAGTCCGAAACGCTGGCGCTGTCGCTGAAATTGACGTTTCCGGCAGGCAGAGGCTTGCCTATGAAGTTTCCGAAGTTGCAAATTATAGTAGCCGCCATTTCCCTTGTAACAGGCTGGTCGGGTCCGAACTTTCCGTCGCCGATTCCGTTCATAATACCGGCGCAGTACATACGCCTTACTTCCTTGCTTGTCGTATCCGTAAATGGATCAACTCCGTCTGTGCTATTGTAATTATCCCAAAAGATAAAAGATCCTTTTCCTCCGGAATAGTCGTTGCACACTTCATCCATAAGTATGGCAAATTCCTCTCTGGTGATGTTGTCCTGGTATCTTCCCTGTATCTCCTCGGGAATAAGTCCCCACGATATGGCCTCATTTACCTGACCTACCGCCCAATCGGAAGGCGTATCGGCCGCGAAGGCCGCTCCGGCGAATACCGTTGAGCTTAGCACAGCGCTCATGGCAAGCGCCGCTAATCTTGAGCTTAATTTTTTCATCTTGGTTTCCCCCTTATACATTTGATAAAACCGAATTTTATATAAATATTATAACCCATCTGCTTATATTTTCAATCGTTTAATCAAATATTGCCGTGAATATCTTTTTATTTTTCTTTTATATTCTATCAATACGATATTTTTTATATAATTTTGTCAGATTATTTCACAAATTTACACAACTTTATGTATACCAAAAACGGGTATTCCGCTATCGGAATACCCGTAATTTTCAGTTTATTAATCGTTTTCAAAAAGAGGCGTGGAGAAATATCTCTCCGCCGTATCGGGAAGAACCGTAACTACAGTCTTGCCCTTGCCGAGTTTTTTGGCCAGCTTAAGCGCCGCGGCCACGTTTGTTCCGCTTGATATGCCGCACATAAGACCTTCGAGCCTTGCCAGTTCCTTGGATGTCCTTATGGCCTCCTCATCGGTGATTATGCAAATATCCTCATATATGCTCTTATTGAGTATGGGAGGGATAACTCCGTCGCCAATGCCCATCTGGAGATGCGTTCCTATGGATCCTCCGGAAAGTATGGCGGCGTTCTCAGGCTCAACTGCCCATATGGTTATGTCGGGATATTTCTCCTTGAGCACCTCGCCTATGCCCGTTATCGTTCCGCCCGTTCCGATTCCCGAGCAGAATCCGTCTATCCGGCATCCCGCCTGCTCGATTATCTCAAGCGCCGTATGGTTTTTGTGGACAAGGGGATTTGCCTTATTCTCAAACTGCTGGGGAACGAATACGTTTTTGTCCTCCTTCGCCATCCTAAGCGCCGTCTGGAGACATTCGTCTATACATGCTCCAATGTCGCCGGCGTCGTGGATAAGAATGACCTCGGCTCCGTAATGATTTACGAGTTTTCTTCTTTCCTCGCTTACCGAATCAGGCATTATGATCTTTGTCTTATATCCCCTTACCGCGCCAATGAGAGCCAGTCCGATACCCTGGTTTCCGCTGGTGGGCTCCACTATTATCGTTTTATCCTTATCTATAAGTCCCTTTCTTTCCGCGTCCTCTATCATATTGAGGGCGGTACGCGTCTTTATGGATCCGCCTACGTTAAGTCCCTCAAATTTAACGAGAACCTGTGCTCCCTCCGGGTCCGCCATTCTGTTGAGCCTTATAAGCGGCGTGTTTCCTATCGCCTCAAGAACATTGTTACAAATCATATTAAAAATCCTTTCTGCCAACGAAATTTGTTCCTATAATTTTGCCGTATATTATATTATAACAGATATTTACGTCAAAATAAATAGTTTATTGCAAAAAAGCATACCCACAGCCTATGATTCATCTGTTGGGTATGCCTTTTATATTATATGTTACTCAAACATTTCCTTCATCTTGTCCTTGAAGGTTTTTTTCGGTCCATCTCCCCCGGGAAGCTCGACAACAAGATCCGGATTATTCCAATTATGGAGCATCATTTTCTGCTTTTCCGTCAGGTTCGTAGGTATGCTTACCTTAAGGGTAACTATCTGGTTGCCCTTTATCTTCTCGTTCCTCAGGCTGGGAACACCACAGTTTTTAAGGGTTATGACCGTATTGGGCTGGGTTCCGGGCTTAACCGTGTATTTTTCCTCGCCGTATATAGTATTTATGGAAATTTCTCCGCCGAGGATAGCCTCGGTAAATGATATGGTCTTATCGCAGTATATGTCCATGCCCTTTCTTACAAAATACGAATGGGGTTTAACATATACCGTAACAAGCAGATCTCCGTAGCCTCCGCCGTTTACGCCGGCTTCGCCCTTGCCGGAAAGACGTATCGTCTGACCGTGGTCGATTCCCTTCGGTATGGTGACCTCATATTTTTTGTTTCTCTTGACAAATCCCGTTCCGCGGCATGTGGGGCAGGGTTCCTTGACTATCTTACCGGTTCCGTGGCAGGCCGAGCATGTTCTTGTCGTCTGCATGGTTCCGAAAATAGACTGCTGAACGACCCTCTCCTGACCCGTACCGTTACACTTGCGGCATGTCTCGGCATGGGTTCCGGGTTTCGCTCCCGTTCCGTGGCAGGTGTCGCAGGTATCGGTAACATTTACCTGAATATCCTTTTTGCAGCCGAAAACAGCTTCCTCAAAGGATATCTGTATTGTTATGTTGACGTCACGGCCTCTCATGGGGCCGTTTCTTCTGGAGGCTCTTCCTCCGCCAAAGCCGAACATGCTGAATATGTCTCCCATATCGAAGTCCGCTCCGCCGTAGAATCCTCCGGCTCCGCCGCCCATGCCCTGCTCAAAGGCCGCATGGCCGAACTGATCGTACTGAGCCCTCTTCTGGGTATCGCTCAGCACCTCGTATGCCTCGTTGACTTCCTTGAACTTCTCCTCGGCGGTCTTGTCTCCGGGATTAGCGTCAGGATGATATTTTTTTGCCAGTTTACGATATGCTTTTTTTATTTCATCTTCATTGGCGCCCTTGCTGACACCCAGGACGTCATAGTAATCTCTTTTTTCTTCTGCCAACTTCTTCACCCGCCGTCAAATGTTTTAATGGATAATAAAAGTAATTAACCGGCAAAGAGGGCCTTGCATAGAAGGCTCTCTTCGCACTGTTATATATTACATTTCTTTGTAGTCTCCGTCAACAACATTTGGATCGGAGTTGTCCGCGCCGGCCGTTCCCTGTCCGCCGGCAGCCTGTGTCTGTTTGTATAATTCTTCTGATATCTTATAGAAAGCGTTTTTGAGTGATTCCGTAGCGGCCTTGATCTCGCTTACCTCAGCGTCTGTCATTGTCTCTACGTTCTTGTTCTCAACCGCTGCTTTGAGTTTTGAAAGCTCGCTTTCTACTTCAGCCTTGTCGCTGTCGGAAATTTTGCCTTCAAGCTCGCCAAGCGTCTTTTCCGTCTGGAATATAAGTGAGTCAGCCTCGTTCTTTGTATCGATGGCTTCCTTACGTTTCTTGTCGGCCTCTGCGTACTGCTCAGCCTCTTTAACTGCTCTGTCGATTTCCTCGTCGCTGAGGTTTGTTGAAGCCGTGATAGTTATATCCTGCTCTTTTCCTGTTCCGAGGTCTTTAGCCGAAACGTGAACGATACCGTTGGCGTCGATGTCGAACGCAACCTCGATCTGAGGAACTCCTCTTCTTGCGGGAGCGATTCCTTCAAGCCTGAAGCTGCCCAGCGTCTTGTTATCCTTTGCCAGAGGTCTCTCGCCCTGTACGACGTGGATATCAACGGCTGTCTGATTATCCTCGGCAGTTGAGAAAATCTGTTTCTTGTTTGTAGGTATTGTAGTATTTCTTTCGATGAGCTTCGTAGCTACGCCGCCAAGGGTCTCGATACCGAGTGAAAGGGGCGTAACGTCAAGAAGAAGGATGCTTGATGCTCCGGCGTCTCCGGCCATCTTGCCGCCCTGGATAGAAGCTCCGATGGCAACGCACTCATCGGGGTTGATTCCTTTGAAAGGATCCTTGCCCGTGATTTTCTTAACCGCATCCTGAACAGCGGGGATCCTTGTTGAACCGCCGACAAGAAGCACCTTGTCAAGCTCGCCTGCCGTAAGTCCTGCGTCGGCAAGGGCGTTTCTTACGGGGCCCATGGTCTTGTCTACAAGGTCAGCCGTAAGCTCGTCAAACTTAGCTCTTGAAAGAGTAATGTCCAGATGTTTGGGGCCTTCCTGGTTCATTGTGATGAAGGGAAGGTTGATATTTGAAGAAGTTACCGTTGAAAGCTCTTTCTTAGCTTTCTCAGCGGCCTCTTTAAGTCTCTGCATAGCCATCTTGTCAAGTGAGAGGTCGATACCTTCTGTTTTCTTGAACTCGCTTACAAGATAGTCAATAATTCTCGCGTCAAAGTCGTCTCCGCCAAGTCTTGTGTCTCCGTTTGTAGCGAGAACCTCAACAACTCCGTCGCCGATCTCAATGATGGAAACATCGAATGTGCCGCCGCCGAGGTCGTATACCATGATCTTCTGCTCTTTTTCATTGTCAAGGCCGTAAGCGAGCGCTGCCGCCGTGGGCTCGTTGATAATACGTTTTACGTCAAGGCCGGCGATTTTTCCGGCGTCCTTTGTAGCCTGTCTCTGAGCGTCCGAGAAGTAAGCGGGAACCGTGATAACAGCTTCCGTTACTGTTTCTCCAAGATAGCTCTCGGCGTCTCCCTTAAGTTTCTGAAGCACCATAGCCGAGATCTCCTGAGGAGAGTAGTTCTTTCCGTCGATAGTTACTTTATAATTTTCACCCATGTGACGTTTGATGGAGCTGATCGTTCTGTCGGGGTTCGTGATTGCCTGACGTTTAGCCGAGTCGCCGATAAGACGCTCGCCGTTTTTTGCGAATCCGACAACCGAGGGAGTAGTTCTTGCTCCGTCGGAGTTAACGATAACAACGGGCTGTCCGCCCTCCATAACAGCTACGCATGAGTTTGTTGTACCAAGGTCAATACCTATTATTTTTCCCATAATAAAATTCCTCCTGAATATAAACAATTAATTTATTTGATTTTGTCTTTTCTGTCAGTTGGCTACTTTAACCATACTGTGTCTTATTACTTTATCTTTATATTTATACCCCTTGAGCATATCGAGGATGACCTCGTTTTCTCCGTAAGCCTCGTCATCCACATGGGCAACGGCGGCGTGCACGTTGGGGTCGAATTTCTCTCCAAGCGCCTTTATTTCCTCAACTCCCATGGCCGCAAGTATTTCCTTGAGCTGCCTTTCCGTCAGCTTGACTCCCTTAAGAAGCGGGTCGTCCTCGCTGACCTTTCCGTCTACTGAGCTTATGGCTCTTTCAAGATTGTCAAATATGGGCAGCAGCTTCTCGATGGTATCTCTGACACCGTCGTCATACATACTTGCTTTTTCCTTCATTGTACGCTTTCTGAAGTTATCGAACTCAGCCAGCGTTCTCTGGAATCTGTCTTGAGCCTCGGCAAGTTTCGTGCCGAGTTCTTCTATTTCCTTTTCGTATTTGGCGTTTTTGCCGTTTTTGAAAAAGCCTTTTTTAGCGGTTTCATCCTTTTTTGACTCTTCCGCGCATTCTGTTTCCTCTTCTGTTTTTTCTTCTGTTTTTTCTTCCGTGCTTTCGGCCTCTTTTGTGTCGCCGGCCTCAACGGTTTCTTCAATTTCTTCCTCGTTTAGTTCTTTTGCTTTGTTATCCTCACTACTCATTTAATTTATCCTTCCCTTCAATCGCTTTGTTTTTCCTCCGCGCCGATGAATTCATTATATTCTCTATATTTTTGGCCATTCCGTTAAGCACCGATATTACCTGGCCGTAATCCATTCTTGTCGGCCCGATTATTCCTATGGTGCCGTATACGTCGTCGCCTACCTTGTAGCTTGTTTTAATAACGCTGCAGTCCTTCATTTCTTCCAGCTCGTTCTCGGCTCCGATCGAAACGTCCGTCTGTCCTTCTCCGGTCTCGCCGATGATATTGAGCAGAGCGTCCTTTTCCTCCAGCGTATTAAAAAGCGTCCTTGCCTTTTCGATGTCGCTGAACTCGGGGAAGTCGAGTATATTTTTCTCACCGCTCAGGTGTATCTGAACGCTTTCCGCCGAAGCTATGGTCTTTCTTATGTTTTTGAGCATGGGCTTCAAAAGCTCGGCATGCTCTCCGACTATTTTTCCAAGGCTGCTTATGACGCTGTCCGTAAGATCGTCCCTTGTTTTTCCCTTCAGAAGAGTGTTTATGTCTTCGTTCATCCTGTTTATTTCAGCCTCGGCCATGCTTTCCTTCACCGGTATAACATAGCTTTTTATGTGGTTTTCGCCGGTGGCTACAACAAGCATAACGGAAATATCATCAAGGGGAAGAAGCCTTACCTGCTTGAGCGCCGTCTTTCTTATGACAGGCTCGGAAATAAACGTTGTGTAGTTTGTCATCACGGAAAGGGCTCTTGCCGTTTCTTCCATAAGATACTCTATCTGGTTTATGTTCCTGCTTACCGCGTTCTTAAGGAAGTTCTGATCGTCCTCGGTTATGAGCTCCTTTTTTTGAAGGATGCTGTCTACATAATACCTGTAGCCCTTATCCGACGGTATCCTTCCTGCCGAGGCGTGGGGCTGGACGATAAGTCCCATTTCCTCCAGGTCGCTCATTTCGTTTCTGATTGTGGCTGAGCTTACTCCGAGATTATATTTTCTGGCAATGGTCCTTGAGCCGACAGGTTCTGCAGTATCAATATAATCTTTGATAATGGCCTGAAGAATTTTTATTTTTCTGTCATTCATCTGCATACTCCCATCTCCTTCGCTCTTTTTGCCTGTTAGCACTCATTTATTGTGAGTGCTAATCTTTAATACATAAAATATCACCTTCCACATAATATGTCAATACCTTTTGGCGATAATTTATCAATATTTTCAAAAGAAATAACAAAAAATCCTCCGGAAGCCGTTTTAAAATTTCCGGAGGAAAGTTTTACCTTATAAACTTCTCAAACACCTGATTTGACACGTCAATCCCTCTGTCTGTCAGGCTGATTCTCCCCTTGTTTTCCGTCAGCAGCCCCTCCGATATAAGTTCGCTTATCTCCTGGCCGTAGACGCTTGTTATATCGGTTTTGAATCTTTTTAAAAATTCTTCCCTTGATATGCCCTCGTTCATCCTGAGCCCCATAAACATAAATTCTTCCTGCATTTCCTCAGGAGTAAGCTTCTCTATGTCAAGGCGCCCGCATCCGGCCATATATTCCTTCATATCGGCTGAATTATGGAATCTTGTCCCGTCGACATATGAGTGGGCTCCAAGGCCGAATCCCCGGTATTCCTCCGTGCGCCAGTAAGTAATGTTATGGCGGCATTCAAATCCCTCTTTGGCGAAATTGCTTATCTCGTATTGGCGGAATCCTTTGTCCGAGAGCATTTCCTTCGCCAGATAGTACATCCTTCTGTCCGTGTTCTCGTCTGTCTCGGTTATCTGCCCTTTCTCGTACATATCAAAAAACGGAGTTCCTTCCTCTATAATAAGGCTGTATGCCGATATATGCTCCGGATCCAGCCTTATGACCTTTTCAAGTGTCTCCTGCCAATCGTCCATGGTCTGCCCCGGAAGGGAAAACATAAGATCCACATTTATGTTTTTAAAGCCGGAGTCCCTTGCCTGCAAAAAATTATCCTCAAATTCCCCGCCCCTGTGTATACGTCCAAGTCTTTCCAGCAGTCTGTCCTGCCATGCCTGGAGCCCCATGCTCAGGCGGTTGAAATACATGCTTTTATATTCTCTGAGTTTCGCCGCGTCGAGGGTTCCGGGGTTCGCTTCCATGGATATCTCCGCGTCGGAATTCACATCGTATGCCGACATGATTTTGTCCATTATCCTGCCCATAAGCGCCGGCGGCAGGATAGACGGCGTGCCTCCGCCGAAAAACACGCTCTTTACGCCAATTCCCTGAAACGACGGAGCCGCCTCGTCCATCTCCCGGCAGAGTCGTCTGACATAGTCCTCAAACATCCCGTCCATTCCGGAGAACGATGGAAAATCACAGTAAAGGCATTTCCTGACGCAAAACGGTATGTGTATATATAATGAAATTTCCTGTTTCAATTTGTTTCAGCTCCCTGATATTCTTCCAGACTACTATAAATCAAAGAGCCGTCGGAGTCAAATATCTCCTCGCCTAAAAAATCATTGGCGTATATGAGATTCCCATCTTTTCCGTATCCCGTTATACTAATGACATATGGCCATTCGTCCCCGTTCCTGTCATAGTCCTCCGGCTTTCCGCAGAAAAAGCCGTCCCTGTCCGCGTCAAGGGTCATACTGAAATACTCTTCGTCTCCCTCTCCCATAACGACCGTCACTTTTTTTACGTCCTCCAGTTCGCTTACGCCGTAAAGCAGTCCAAACTCCTCGTCATACCATGCGTCCACCGTGTCCGTCGGGCAGTCGCCCTCGATACCGGTGCCGTCTCCGTCATATCCCAGCCGCCAGAAAAGCAGCCCCTTTGTCGCCCTTACCGACGACAGGCCTCCATCGTATTTACCGATGACAAGGGCGTTCCTTCCCTGCCGTTCCACCTTAAGCACCTTTTCCGACGGTCCGTAATGGAGCCCTCTTTCGCAGGCGTACATCACAGCTTCCGGGCTGAGAAACATTCTCCCTCTCATGGAGATCAACCGAAATCCGGCGAGTATGAGGACGATAACGGCAAACAACGCCGTCTGCCTTTTGCGGCTCAGACCGTTTATTTTTTTAATCACTCCCATTCTCCGTTCCTCCTTCCTCAGCTGCGTATTCCGCCCTGCTCAGGTCTATATCGCAATAGATCGTCCTTCCGTTTCTTTCATAGTCAATAATAAATCTGTCTGCGTCCGCGGGAAAATCGTCAATATAGTTCTGATAATATGATATCGGCCCTCCGCCGCCACCGCCGCCGAGGCTGTAATACTCATTTCCTTCTCCGTCACTGAAGCAGTCGGCTCCGAGCGTAAATGTCCAGTCAATGCTGTCGGAAAAAATATCGTACCACATATAGTATCTGACTTCCAAAACATTTGTCTCATAGTATACAAGCTCGTCAATAACGATGTTTCTGTCGTCCAGCTTGAACCTTTCTCCCACATCCACGGTATAAACTACGCTTCCGTATCTGTCGTCGGACACCTGATATTTTTGACTAAGATTTTGAACCAGTCCGAATATTTCCGCGGCGGCCGATATGACCGTCAATACTATCATAACCGCCGCGGCGTATTTGAGTATGAGCCATACCGTGCCCAGCGCCGGACTGTGAGCCTTGTCCATTTCCCTGCCTATCTCTTCCGGATCGCCCATATGAAGTATGGCCGAGGTCAGCGCTTCCCCGCTTTCCAGCCCTCCGTCCTTCAGCTCCTCCGTTAGATCATCTATGTGTTCCTCAAGCTCCTGCCTGATCGCTTCGTGGTCATATTTGAATCTTACTCTACCAAGCACTTTGTTTATAAAGTCGTCCCTTTCAGTAAAGCGCATAGCTCTCACCTCCAACGACTTTGTTGACCGCCGTTGTAAATTCCTGCCATTGTCTTTTTTCCTCCGCCAGACGTTTTATTCCTCCCGAGGTTATTGAATAGTATTTCCTTGACTTTCCGTTTTCCGCCTCTTTCCTATAGCTTTTCACAAGGCCGGCTCCTTCCATCCGGTGCAGCACCGGATAAAGAGTGCCTTCCTTGAACTCGAATGTACTGTCGCTTCTTTCCTTAAGTTCCTTAATTATCTCATATCCGTACCTGTCGCCGTTTTCAAGCAGGGCAAGCAGCATTAGCACCGTGCTTCCTCCGATAAGTCCTCTGTCGATCTCCATGTCCATCCCTCCTTTATACATAGATCATCTATGCTTATATTATACATAGATTATCTATGTATGTCAATATTCTTGACCTCGGCATAAAGTCGTGATATATTTGTAGAAAAATCTTCCGGGAGGCATCATTATGGACAACGACAGAACAAAGGGACATATATTCGCGCTTATAACGGTTTTCATATGGGGAACGACATTCATATCAACAAAGACTCTTCTTAAGGATTTTTCTCCCGTGGAGATACTGTTTTTCAGATTCGTTATGGGGCTTCTGCTCCTTACCGCCGCCTGTCCCAAACGGCTCAGGATCGGGGACAAAAGGCGTGAGCTGACCTTCGTTCTGGCCGGACTTACAGGAGTATGCTTGTACTATCTTATGGAAAACATCGCCCTTACATATACGATGGCGTCAAATGTCGGCGTCATAGTGGCCACCGCTCCGTTTTTCACAGCCATACTTTCCGGCGAGGCCAAAAGGAGCAACTATCTGTTTTTTATAGGCTTTGCCCTTTCAATGGCCGGAATATGCCTTATCAGCTTCACATCGTCCGGTCCCGGCTTCAATCCTCTCGGTGATATTCTCGCCCTGACGGCGGCCTTTATGTGGGCCTGCTATTCCGTACTGCTTAAAAAAATAAGCCTCTACGGCTACAATACAATACAGACGACAAGAAGGATATTTGTTTACGGCATACTGTTTATGATTCCGGCGGTGTTCGCTTCCCACGCATCCCTCGGTCTTTCAAGATTCGCTGACATGACGAACCTTCTCAACATACTGTTTTTGGGAGCCGGAGCCTCGGCGCTCTGCTTCGTGACCTGGAATGTCTCGGTCAAAATACTCGGCGCGCTTAAAACCAGCGTGTACATTTATATGGTTCCGGTGGTGACGGTCATCGCCTCGGCCATCATCCTCGGCGAAAGGATGACCCCGGCTTCCGTCCTCGGAACGGCTCTCACCCTTTCCGGCCTTGTTCTTTCCCAGAAAAGGGCTCGCCGCTCATCCATCGAGGCCGCTTAAGTCATCGGAATTTCATAAAAGAAACAGGGGCTCCAAAGGCGTAAAAGCCAATGAAGCCCCTTTATTATTACGCTGTCGCGCTCCAGTTTTCTCCATCTCCGCCGGGTCGGCAGTAATGACCCGCAGCGGACTCGATTATCTGATAATATCCCCAGAAATCCTCCGATACATCCGTAAAACGGTTAAGGATGTACCTGTTGCTGTATATATAATATTCGTCCGGCGCGCGGCCAAGCATTTTGTTTACTATGGTCACGGCCTCGGCTCTTGTTATGCTGTTTTGAGGACGGAACGTACCGTCGGGATAACCGCTTATCCAGCCGTTTTGCGCCGCGCAGGAAACGGCGCCGTAATACCATTCATCCGCAAAAACATCTGAAAACACATTCACGCCTTTGCCGTCCTCACCTGAGAAACGGGCGGCCATAGCCGCGAACTCCGCCCTTGTGACCGGTCTGTCAGGCTCAAACATTCCGTTGCTTCCCGCTATTATTCCCTTTGACGAAAGGACTTTTACGGCCTCGGCGTACCATGCCCCATTGTCTACATCCGTAAAATAAGCCGAATATCCTCCGGTCTTGTCATCAAGAAGCCCGTAAAGCAGCTGCGCCGCCTCTGCCCTTGTTATTGTTCTTTCCGGGCCGAATGTGCCGTCGGGATAACCGTTCATATAGGCTTTATGATAAACCTCATCCGTTTCCTCCCATACGGCATAGAGATCAACGGAATGATCTGGCATTCTTAAAACGTCTCCCGCTTCATAATCCACGTCTTCTCCTTCCTCAAGGCTCCATCCGGCAAGTTCCATTCCGCTCGGGGCGGCAAATACATCGTCCTTTATTACAACTCTGTCTCCGTGGTCGTATTCTCCATCACGAACCGTATCGTCACCGTCGTGGTATCTTACAAAATATCCGTTGTCAAGGCTGTAGCTTCCGCCATAAGAGGAAGAACTGCCATCAGATTTTTTATCGAAGGTTGCAGAAATGGTATGATTTGCGGTTACATTTTCAAAAGTATGACTTTCTTTCGCACCAACGCTTACACCATCTACCATAACATCTTCAATTTCATAACCCTCGTCAGGCTCAATTATAAATGTCTTGTCATCACCTTTATTTACCTGAACCGCTCCGACCGGGTCAATAGAACCATTTATACCTGCTGCAGCTGTAATGGTGCAGTGCGTTGCCTCTATTACATACACCATAGCTCCAACTTCTACAGCTTTTCCGCTATCAGGCCTGAAAGAAAACCATTCTACGTACGGCTTATCTCCGCTCAGGCCCAACCCAATTTTCGGAGTAACGGTTACCGTAGTTTTAGCCTGAGAAGCAAGAGTAATCTTTTCGTCCCGCCAATCATCTCCCGTGGAAATATCGAAATACTGTAAACCTGCAGGCAGACTTACTGTAACAATATTTTTTCCTATGTTCGTTATCTCAACTGTTTTTCCGTCAGGTGAGGTATCTCCAAATTCCATATTATCAAAATACAGTGCTGTAGGAGACGCAGATATTTCATAATCATCTGCTACTTTAAATTTAAGATCAATATATTTGTATAGAAATTTGAGGTTGATCTCTCCATCATGAGTTCCTACATCCAAATTGTCCTTAGGCTGTACTGTAAAAGTTGCCTCCTCACTAATATCTAATTTTACTTTGGAACCTGTCCAATTACCATTTTGAGGCACAATTATGAATTCTTCGGCCTTTGAAGTATCCAATGTAAAGTTTAGTGACTTTTCTCCGGTATTTTTCAATGTAACCGTTATTGCATCAGGTGCATCGGTATAATCTTTATATACCGTTCCAAAATCCAAAGAATTTGACGGAAGTACGGTTATTTCTTCTTTTTTAGCTCGGAAAGTACCCGTTACCGTGACATCATCATCCGGCATAGTAAATTTATAAGTTCGATTGCCTAAATGCCCTGTTTCATCGGTTCTCGTCACTTCAATTTCTCTGCCGTCATCTGTCACAACAGTCAGACTATCCAAAACTCCATTTGCTGAGGTTGTCTTAATATTAACTTCTTCTCCTTCAGCAGCCTCTTCTTTATCTACCTCAACCGTTCCGCTATATGCTCCTTTTTTCACAGTTGTGATTTGATATTTTTCCCCGACGTCTTCAGATTCTACAACAACAGGCAGAGTAAATGCAATTTTAAATTCGCTGTCTAAAGTCATCTCGCCATGAACGTCACACTCATCTGAAGCAGGTGTAACACTAATCATTTTTCCTCCGTCTTCCTGAGTTACATTGATACTGTCACTCGTATTACCATCACTGTACACAAATTTCTCATTGATATCCGTTGTTTCATCATGGGAATTATGGAAACTTTTATATTTAAATGGTACACCTGCCACATTTTCCGTGAGAACCTGCGGTTCGATGTAGTATACATCTTTCAATGGATAATCAGGCATCACTCCGTTATTGCTTTCCAAAGAGAGACATTCATTCTCATATGAAAATTCTCCCTGATGACGGAGGCCATATGTATATACCCTTTCACAGTAAATTGAGTCATTATAAGTATATCCTGCAAGATTTCCGTAGTGATAAGGTTCCTCGTTTCCCGTTAATTCAATTTGTGAGAAGCAGTCTTCCACATTATAATAAGTACCACGGCCAAACACACCGCCGACATCCGTCTTCATTTCATCTAATAAATCTGTTGTATCAGAAAAATCAGCTTCTGTATTACAAGAAACTTTCTTAATATTTATCAGAGCGTCATCTCTGCTGGATACTCCAGGCATTCCGCCCACAACACCGCCAATCCGAACGGCTTTATTACTGTCACCGCCACTCATAAAACCGTTTCCGCTTAATGATGTTTTCAAAGAAAATTTACCGTTCTCCACACTGGAAATAGTATTTCCGTTGGCTTCTCCTATGGCACCTCCAATAGAAGTACGATAAAAACCATTCTCCGCTTCGCATCTAACATCCAAATATGCATCTGTGCCGTAAATATCAGCCTTAGATCCGCTCCAGTTACCTTCTGTCCAGCCAAGCACACCGCCAATAACAGCGTATACACCATCTTTCATCTGAATATCCACATCCAGTTCTGCCTGGCAGTTTTTAATTTCTACTGTGTTATCGCCTTTACTGTTCATTTCCTTTAAGCCTGCCGCAATACCGCCAATATAGATACCGGTAAAACGGTCTTCATTTGTGTTTGGATTTTTCTCACCCGCTACAGCACCTTCCACCGTTGCGTCACGAATGATCACATTTTTAATGACCGCATTAGAAACTCTGCCAAATAATCCCGCAGTAGTATTTGTTTCTGACAGTGTAATTTTTATGCCGGATATTTCATTCGAATCACCGTCAAAGGTTCCACAAAAAGGTTTTTCCTGCGTACCAATTGGCACCCATTCGTAATCTGATAAATCTAAATCAGTTCTCAGAGAAATCGTTTTTCCTTCAAAAGATTTTCCTTCATTGACCTGTTTTGCAAACCACGCCAATCCTTCAGCACTGGAAATAGTTACATCTCCGTCATCATCTTCTTCATAGTCTTTCGGTTCTTTTGTGACCATATCTGACCAAGTATCATCAGCCGACGTCCCTTCTCCGTTTCTCGCCTTCCTTGAGCTTCGGCCATCGTTTTCTCTCTCCTCATCTTTGTCAGGCTCATAAGTCTTTACCGAGCTGCCGTCATCTTCTTTTTCAGCGGCACAGTCCTTATAATTTTCGGAGCAGACAGGGCAATCCTCATTTACGCTGTTCTCGCCGCATATTTCGCCGCAAACGCAGTCATTGCGGTTATCCTCATCAGCATATACGTTCACAGAGCCCGCCGCCATTGAAAGGCCCATTGTCATGGTCAAAAATATTGCTGATATTCTTTTTCTCATATCATATCCTCCATTTTTTCATCGTTCCGGATTTTAATTAAAAAGTCCACCGCCTCCTTACGGGTCTCAAAAGCCGTAGCGCTTCCGGTGATATATGAGACGGCATCGTTCCATTCCCACACACTGTATGAATACGGATCGATTTTGGGAATCAGCAGCTTTATTTTCTCCAAAACCTCAGGTTGATGTAGGTCGGATATATATACATACATCCGCAATTTGCCGCCAAATATTCAAGCAAACCGTAGTTTTTCTGCCCGTCCATATATTTGCCCCCTTTAGTCATTTTTCATAGTCGTGTATCTAAACCGCTCGTTTAAGCGTGAAAATACACCCAAAAAGTACACTTTTTGACATAAAAGGCGGGTATGGCAAATTTAAGTTTTAAGTTAAATAAATGGAGTAATTATAGACTGTTATGTAAAAATTTTCTTGAAAATGACAATTTATTATGATATAAATAGTTAAAGAGGAGTTGTATCAAAAAGTGTACTTTTTGACTCCTCCGGATTTCAGCTCACGCCTCCTTCTGAAAAAAGTTGATTTGCTCATATCGCATGACTCAAGGATCTCTGAAAGGGTCATTTTTTTATTTTCCCAGAGACTTACCATCGCCTCAAAATTTTGAGGCTCTTTCTTTTTCGGTCTCCCAAACCTCACGCCCCTTGCTTTTGCCGCCGCTATGCCTTCGGCCTGTCTCTGCTTTATGTTGCTCCTTTCGTTTTCGGCGGCAAAGGAAAGCACCTGTAATACTATGTCGCTCAAAAACGTGCCCATCAGGTCTTTGCCTATTCTCGTATCCAAAAGCGGCATATCCAAAACCACGATATCAACCTTCTTTTCCTTTGTTAATATCCTCCACTGTTCAAGTATCTCGGAATAATTTCTTCCCAAGCGGTCTATGCTTTTTACATACAGCACGTCGTCGTTTTTGAGTATTCCCATCATTCTGCGGTACTGCGGGCGCTCAAAGTCTCCGCCGGACTGCTTGTCCGAGAAAATATTTTTGTCCGGAACGTCGCTCTTTCGCATTGCCTCAAGCTGTCTGTCCTCGTTTTGTTCCTTTGTGCTTACCCTTATATAACCGTAGCTTTTTCCCATATGCTTGCCCTCCCTGTATAAAAATAAAAAAACGGATATAAGATACTTAAACATATTTTTCTATGTTTATGCATCCTGTATCCGTTTAAATAAACAGCGCTGATGGGAATGTCATCTGTTTCTTTTCTTATCTATAAACTTTTCAATATATATCTGCCTGTCCTCATCGGAAAAGACATCAAACACAGCCTTTTTTATCCTTCCGTTCTTTTTTAGATACTCCGCCACGGTATCAATGGCAATATCCGCCGCGGCTGCCTTTGGAAAATGAAATTCTCCCGTAGATATACAGCAAAATACTATGCTTTCGACTCCTCTTTTATCCGCCGCCTCAAGGCAGGACAGATAGCAGTTTTTAAGAGATTCCCTGTTTTTCTCTGTCAGCCGTCCGTTTACTATCGGCCCTACGGTGTGTATTACATATCTGCTCGGAAGATTGTATCCGCCTGTAACAACCGCTCCGCCCTCAGGCTCTTCGTAGTTCAGTCCAAACTTTTCCTTTTGCCGGCGCATATAAGCGGCGCATTCGTCTCTCAGCTGTATACCGGCGGCTGAATGTATGGCGTTATCTATGCACCTGTGGCATGGAACGAAGCACCCTATCATTCCTGAATTGGCCGCGTTAACTATGGCGTCAGCCCTAAGCCTTGTTATATCGCCCTGCCAGACGGAAATTTTATCGCTGTTTTCAAAATCAGCGCCTAAGTCATCCTTCACGGAAGGAATCGTATTTACGTCTATAATCCCCTTTTCATATTCCTCCTGTTTTAAAAACTCGTCCTGCACGTCCAAAAATTCTTTTGTTACCGCTTTTGGCATGCGGATGTTCATTAGCGAGCGAAGGAGCCGTCTTTTATCCGAGTTTTTTATGTCAATTTTCCTGTAGTCATCCGATTCGTTCAAAAGAACGTCAAGCATATAGTCAATTCTTTCATCCTGTGTCATTTTCAACATCTCTCCAGAAGTTTCAAAACTGTTTTTATATCTTCGTTAATACGGACGGATCTCTTCTTGATTTCTTTAGGCGCGTACGCCTCACCAAGATTTACGCAGGCGTAAAATGACTTTTTATTTTGATACGCCATTTTCCAGAACGGATATTTTATTATTATGGGGGTGTTCATACCTACGCCAAGCTCAAAAAACAATATATGTTCCTTTATGTTTTTTCTTAAAAAGCGCATATATCTCTCCGAAGCCTCACGCCAGTTTTCATCCTCGACAAACCTGCCGTCCACCCTAAGGTTGACCTCCATATTTCCTCCGCATACAGGGCATTTTGGCACAAGCTCAGCCGGTATCATACAGTCCTTTTGGCAATCGATCATAGCTCGGATCGCTTTCTCATTATCATAGAGCCTATCGTGGCAGGCATTGGCGCATTGAAAAAGGCCGTAGTCTCCCTGTGTGGCGAATATCCTGTTTTCGTCAAACCCGGCAAGCTGAAACTGATGATCCACGTTAGTAGTCAAAACAAAATAATTTTTGTCCTTCATCAGCTTCAGCAGATCAAAGTATGGCTCTCCGGGAGTTATATCATATCTGTTAATATAAATATGCCTGCTCCAATAAGCCCATTTTTCTTCCTCGGTTTTGAATGGGTAAAATCCTGCGGAATACATATCCTTAAAACCATATCGTTCTATAAAATCGCTGAAATTTTTTTCGAATCTTTCTCCCGAATATGTTAACCCGGCTGACGTAGAAAGACCGGAACCCGCTCCTATAAGTATGGCGTCCGATTCATTTAGCAGCCTTTTAACCTTCGCTATATCGTTTTCTTTCTCAGCCGCCCAGTTTAACTTATCAAATAATCCCATTTTTAAAACTTCCTTTCGACCGCGCCAAAGGGGCAAACGTCATAGCAGTTTCCACAGCGCAGGCAGTTTTCCTGCCTTATTTTTACCGGTTTCACGCTTATGTCAATACACTTTTGCGGGCACCTTGAATAGCAGATCTTACATCCACGGCATTTATCAGTTATAAAATAACCGCTTTCTTCCTTTCTTATATCACCAATCACAAACTCATCTCTGTATATGGGTGATGCCGACAGGTCAAAATATTCTCCCTGCCCCTCATAAAGTACAAATACTTCAAGCGCCGATCTGCTCTCCTTATCGGGATATATCTTTTCCATATACGGATTCTCCCTGAAAATATCATCAAGCCTCTTTGAGCCTATATTCTTTATCCTTCCCCTTATGGAAACAGCCTTTCTATGAAGTGAATCTTCTCCCCTCGTCATACCGCTTACGGCCGCAAATTTTTTGTCCATAAGCTGTTTATAAAACCTCTTTCCTTTAGCCGTAAGAAAGTAGATTCCATCCCCATCGGCAAGCATTATATCAATCACCCTTGTCTCAGGAAGGCCATCTTCATCCACTGTGGCAAAAACTGCCGAATGTATCTCATTTTTTAATATATTCAAATAGTCTTCAGCTTTCAAAATCCCATCTCCTTGACAACTATCTTCTTATCGGTATAATTATATATATACAGCTAATTAGATACTATTGGATTTTATATTATATCACAAAAAGGATGTGTTCATATGCAAAAAGATGTCCCTGCATGTCCCGTTGAAATGACTCTTCAGCTTATAGGAAACAAATGGAAAGTGCTAATTATCCGCGACCTTTTAGGCGGCACAAAAAGATTTAACGAGCTTATGCGTTCCGTTACCGGCATAACCCAGAAAGTTCTTACAAGCAATCTGCGCTCCATGGAAGAAGCCGGACTGCTCACAAGGAAGGTATATCCGGAAGTTCCTCCAAGGGTGGAATACTCCCTTACGGATACGGGAATGAGTCTTAAGCCCGTCCTTGACTCCATGACAGCGTGGGGCACGGAATATAAAAAAACTCTTGCCTGAAGCCAAAGCCGGACGGCCTTTCTCAGCTGTTTTGAGAATGGTCGTATCCGGCTTTATATTGTTCTCCCCAGTGGGCCATAGCGTTTATTATTACTTTAAAGCTTTTTCCAAATGTTGTTGGAAAAAATTTATCCTTTTCCACGGAGATAAGTCCTTTTCTCTCAAGGGCGTTCACTGTAATTTTAAGACTTTCATCCGATAATCCAGTGGTTTTCAAAAGGCTTTCTGTGTCTGTAATTCCTTGTATAATATATCCGAGCGTCAGAAAGCTGTTTCTGTCATTCAAAAACATCAATGTCGTTTCAACCGGGCATTTGGGCAGGTCATCAATTTCTATCTTTTCCATTTTCCGGCCGCTCCAATTCTGATTTTATTTTTCAGCAATTGTATGTTTTAGGCGGATTTCCGGAAAAGTCAGCGATAACCGCCTTAGCGTCATCAAGATAAAACACCTCAAATATCGGGTTGTCTGCCGTATTGTACTGGCTCTTTACTATCGGGTTAGCCATGCATCCTTCCTTTATCTCCATATTGTTTTCAAATACGGCCTTACCGCTTATCCTTATCCATGCGTAATCAGAGCTTGATACCGATACCTCTATATAAGGATTTTCCTGCATATCCTTATATACTTCTTTTGTGCTGTTCGTGCAAAACCATAATTTCCCGTTTTTCTCAAAGCAGAACATAAAAGGCCTGCATTTTGCCTTTCCGTCTCTGCCTACCGTTGCAAGATACTGTACCGGGTTTGCCTGTAAAAATTCCACTACTTCTTTCATTTCATTTTCCTCCTTAAAATTTTTATTTTCTGATTTTATGCTTCAATTTCGCTTGCAGGATAATAATAAAACAGCTTTTAAAATTAAAAAAGTACGCACTTTTAAGTGCTATGGTTACCTGCGGGAAACTAATGGACAGTATCTCCGAGGAAACTTTTTTGATTTTTCGGCTTTTTTCGCTGATGGATGAGCAATAAAAATTTTTTAATATTTTTTTGTTTCAAATAAAAATACCCTCCCGCCTGGTTATGGCTTGAAGGGTAAATAATGATCTGTTTTATATTTTCTGACTGCCGGTCGACCAGACATGGCTTTCCTTTGCCGATGAAGCAGTGTTCTGAGCCATCACTCCCACAAGGGCGTGGGGAACATAGGGCTCCTCAAGATAGTTTATTTCATCCCGACTTAGTTTCAGGTCAACGGCGGCGGCCATTCCGTTCACCTGTCCAAGTTTTGTGGCTCCGACAACGGGAGCCGTGGTCTTTGTCAAAAGCCATGCGAGGGATATTTCCGTCATGGATACGCCCCTGCTGTCGGCAAGCTCTTCCACTCTGCCGATTATAACGCCGTCCTGCTTAGCCGTGTTATCATATTTCAGTCTCGCGTAGCTGTCCTCGGCCAGTCTTTTTGACATTTCTCCGGGGCGCTTAGAAAGCCTGCCTCCGGCCAAAGCGCTGTATGGCGTCATGGCTATGTTATCCTCGGCGCACAGCCCTGCCATCTCCCTTTCCTCCTCACGGAAAATGAGGTTGTAATGGCTCTGCACTGACACAAATTTAGCAAAACCGTTTTTCCCCGCAATGTCGTTGGCTCTGGCAAGCTGCCACGCAAAGCAGTTGGATATGCCTATGTACCGTGCCTTTCCTTCCTTAACGACGTTGTTAAGTCCCTCAAGTATGTCATAAAGCGGCGTCTGATAGTCCCACATGTGATATATGTATAGATCAACATAATCCATTCCGAGGTTAATAAGGCTTTTGTTTATCATATTTTCTATATGTTTCTGTCCGCTTACGCCTTTGTCTATTTCTTCTTGTGTCCTCGGCAAAAATTTCGTAGCAACCACAACATCGTCCCTTTTGGCAAAGTCTCTTAAAGCCCTGCCGAGATATTTCTCACTGGTACCGCTCTGATATGCTATGGCCGTATCAAAAAAGTTTATTCCCCTGTCAAGTCCTGATTTTATTATCTCCCTCGAAGTTTTTTCATCAACCGTCCAAGTATGCTGTCCGTTTTTCGCATCACCAAATCCCATACATCCCATACATATATGTGATACGTTAAGATCCGATTTTCCAAGTTTCGTATATTCCATAATTACACCTCATTTCATTAAACCAGTTCTATTGTTATCTCTGTTCCGTCATTAATACCTGCGATTTCGCCAATTCCCGATACTAGATGAGCTATGGGCACAAGATCACTTGTCGCTCCGGCACTGCCATAGAAAAAGCATAAATTTCCCCAGGGCTCATAAAGGCAGAGATCCCCAATCTGAGGCTGGTATGATTCTCTTTCTTCCTCCGTTGTCAGTTCTTCAGGAGGATAGCTTATTTTTTCTGATGAGTTATAGTCTTCAAACTCCAGTGTAAGCGGAAGCATTTCCGTAAAATCATCAGCTGTCGCGTTATCCTCAAGCTCGGCATATATCTCATTTCCGTCAACCGTTATTTTAAGACGGCGAGTTTCGGCCGAAGTGTCCGGAGTTTCTCCGTCCATTATGCCTATCTCATCTATCCACCGAGCCGCCAGCTCCGCCGCGCTGTCAAGCTCTCCGCCTATTATGGACAGACCTTCCGTGATTTCCGCCTCGGGGCAAAGCTCCTCTATGGTGCTTAAAGCTCCGGATATGCTGTCCGATCCGCTGGTTGAAAACGGAGCTATTGTCTTGCCGTCGAGGTCATAGCTTTCTATGAATGTATTTATTATCATCGGGATATCGTTGTACCAGATGGGGAATCCGAGAATTATCGTATCGTAATCATCCATGTTTTCAACGCTTCCGGCTATTTCAGGAAGTATGCCGCCGTCCAGCTCCGCCTGTGATCTTTCGGCTATGGCGTCATAGTCCTCCGGATAGGGCTCAAGTGGCACGATCTCAAAAACGTCTCCGCCGGTAATTCCGGCAATATCACCGGCCACGCCCCTTGTGTTGCCCGTGTGTGAGAAGTAGGCGATAAGGATACCGTCATTTTCATTTACCGTCACGTTTTTCTCTTCGCTGTCAGCTCTCCAGTGATAGAGCATGGACGCTGTTTCCGCCCTTGTGATTTCTCCCTGTGGGTCAAAGACGTTTCCGTCTCCGCCGATTATGCCGTTTACCCTTGCCCAGTCGACCGCCTGCGCCGCGTAGGTGGATATACTTGTCTCGTCGGCAAAATCTTCCGCTCCGTCAACGGCCGGTGAGCCTTCGGCTCTCCAAAGTATGGCGGCGGTATCCTCCTTCGTTATGGGCTCATCGGGCTCAAAGAGATTTTCGTTGTTTCCGCTTATAATGCCGCTGGCATAAGCCCAGTTAACGGCATCGGCATACCATGCGCCGTCGTCCACATCTGCAAATGCTCCGTTGGCATCTGTTTCAGGCTCTCCCTCAATACGGTAGAGGGATGACACGAGCATAGCTCTTGTAAGCTCCCCGTCGGGAACAAAAAGGCCGTCATCCATGCCATTCATTATACCGTTTTCCGAACAGTAGTCCACCGCCTCATAATACCATGCCGCAGGCTCCACATCCCTGTAGCCGTCGGTTCCGTCCGCCGCCAAAGTCGTAAATCCCGATGGGCAGGCGATAAGCGCCGCCGCTGCCAGAAAACTTAATTTTTTATCGCTTTCATATTCTTTCCTCCTTACTTTTTTTGCGGTCTCAAAGACCTGTATCTGCTTAATATTTTAATCTTCTTAGGGCTTCAAGTCTAATACCTATGTCCTATGATTGATAATTTCTTTTTTCTATAAAAACAGCCGAGAGATGATTATCTTACATAAAAGTGTAAAAATAAGGTTTTAAAGTTTAAATATTGGTAAAAATCATAGCAAATCATTGAAAAACTCCGGCAAATGCAATAAAATAAATATAAATATAGGCCGAACGTCACGACATTTTTTGTAAGACATCATGTTCATTGATTATTGACATAAAAATATTTTTATATTGTAAATAGTATATATTTTTTTCAGTTCTGATTTGGAGGCGATGACTTATGGCAAACATTTCGAGCGCGTACGGCAAACTGACGCTTAACGGAAATTGGACTGAGGAAGCGGTTGAAGCCCTGAGACCGGTTCTTGACGCCTGGGAATTTTACGGAGAGTATGGCATGCGGATATACGAATATCCTACTGTCGATAAAATAACGATAGAATTTAACGGCTGCGGACGCTGGTCGTTTTCGGGCACCCTCAGCGACTTTGACAGCTGGACAAGGGCCTGGATAAAGGATCAGCCTGAAAGGAACGGCAAGCCGATCGCTCCTCTTTCACAGGAACAGTACGATCTGCTTTTGGAGCTGATGTGCGATAACGATCTCAGCATTGAGGTGGAATTTGAGGACGTGGAGGAAGGCTGCGGCTCTGACGTAATGGAAACCGGAGAATTTACAAGCGACGGCGAAAGCCTTTGCTACGAGACTTTAAGCTGTGAAAACGTTGTTCATACATGGAAAGACATGGGCTCCGGAGCCCTTAACGCCGCCGTGGACTTTTTCTGCGATCTGCTGGATGACCCGGATGAGAAAAAGGTTAAAAAATGGGTAAAGAAGAATGTCGAGCCTACGACCCTGTTTGAAGATGTAGACGACATACAGGATATATTTGACTTGGTCGAGGAAAACGGAGAATTTATAACTCCCGATAACGCTCTCAGCTTCGGCTGCGCCTTTTCGCCGGATACCGAAGAATGGGATGAGTTTTTGGATGTGATGGAGGAGATCTTTGGCCCTGTAGACGATTATTATATTGATGATGATTCCGAATTTGACGATGAGGAATATGACGAATTTGACGAATTTGACGACGAGGACGAAGAAGAAGATGATGACGGCGACATAAACGACTGGGACGACGAGCCGCAGTATCCCGTTGATGAGATCGACTCACTGGATTTCAGCGGCAAGGCCTTCGTGCTTACCGGCGAGTTCCAGAACTGCGACGGCGACCGTGACGCGGTTCAGCAGCTTATCGTTGATAGAGGCGGACGATGCACCGGCTCCGTCAGCGGAAAGACAAATTATCTTGTGCTCGGCGATTTCGGGGAAGTAGGAGCCAAAAAGGTGGAAAAGGCTTTGGAGCAGAGGGAAAAGGGCAAGGATATAAAAATAATAATTGAGTCCGACCTGTTCCGTTTTATGTAAGGAGGGATATTTATGGGCGAATTTAAAGACTTTGATATTTCTTACTGCGGATGGACCAAAGGAAATTGGGATCTTAACTATAAGGGAGAGTCCAAGGATATGGTCATACCGAAAGAGCTTATAGACGGCTGCGACAAAGAAGTTGCTTGCGTAAGGATATCTTCATCGACTGACGACATAGAGAGTATATACCTGCCTGAAAACGTGCCCGATGTATGGCTTGGCACACTTTTTAACAGCAGATGCATAAAGGAAATAAATGTTTCGCCGGACAGCAAATATTTAAAATCCATTGACGGAGTGCTGTTTTCAAAGGACGGAAAAAGGCTCATAAAATTCCCTGCCGTTAAGGCTGGGGAATATACCGTTCCCGACGGTGTGGAAAAAATAGAAATTACAGCCTTCTCAAACGCGGCCATAGAAAAAATCAATTTCCCGGACAGCCTGACGGAAATAAGCGACTACGCTTTTCAGAACAGTCAGATAAAATCAGCCAAAATACCTGCCGGAGTGAAAGAGATCGACGACAATGTTTTTATGAACGCCTCAAAACTGGAAGAGTTTGAATTTTTAGGCGATACCAAAGTAAATTATATGTATATGGATATGGCCTCGGAAATGGAGTCCAGAATATCCGGAGAAGCCTTTTTCCCCATATCCAGCGCTTATACCCTCGCCTGCCTTAAAAAATATCCTGATATCGACAAATGCCGCCGGAAATTCATCGCCGCGGCTAAAAGGGGCAAAAACGATAAGATACTTGAATATCTTTTAAGCACAGAGCCGGAGACCTACGAGCAGAGCGGCTCCTTCGAGACAACGGAGCTGGCTGACAGCACGCTTGAGATAAAAAAATACGATGGCAACGAGAAAACGGTAAATATCCCCGCTGATATAGACGGAAAGAAAGTAACGTCCGTCGGCGCCGAAGCATTTGATAAAAATGAGTATATTGAAAAGGTTATTATCCCCGACGGAGTTGCTAAAATAGGAAAGAACGCCTTCCGTGAATGTATATCCCTTGATGAGGTCATCATACCGGAGAGCTGTACGGAAATCGGCAGGGGCGCTTTCAACGGCTGCAAATCCCTTAGAAAAGCTGATTTGCCAAAGGGAATTACAGAGATTCAGTCCAGAACATTCTGCGACTGCGTATCGCTGGAAAGCCTGATCCTTCCCGATGGTCTGGTAAAAATCGATGATGAAGCTCTTAAAAGCTGCGAAAGTCTAAATGATCTCACCCTTCCCGACGGTCTTAAATACCTGGGAAAGGAATGTTTGTATGGCTGCGGTTTCAATCACGGCCCCGTGCCCGAGGGCGGATGGGGATACGGCCTTAAGGAATTTTATATTCCCGCCAGCGTGACCCAGATCAGCGGCAGAGGCGACGGGCTTTTTGCCAGATATCCAAAGGCGCAGGAACTTTTCGGAGTATTTGAGCCTAAGATAATGCTCAAAGTCGTAAGGGGTTCCGTGGCTCACAGGTACGCCTCTAAAATGAAAATAAGATTCGAGTTTGTATAAAAACTGAAAGGAGCGGCAAATATGGGAAGCTACGATACGGAAGATTTAAGAGATAAGCTGCTTTCGGATGTGTACGCAGGCGCAACGGCAGGAATGCCGGCTATGATACTGGACGAGAGCAGGATAAGAAACGCCTCGGACGAGGAACTTAAAAAAATCGCGAAGGAATACGGATATTGATGTATGACAAAACGGTGGGGTTATTGCCCCACCGTTTCAGCGTGTCGAAAAAGTCCTTCGGGACTTTTTCGAGTTTAAATTAAGGCAATAAATCCCTATTTCTGCGGAAAGCCCTGAACTTTGTCAGGGCGCAGAAATACGGGATTTTCCTCGGCGGAAATGAATTCCGCCTGCGGATTAAACTCAGGAGGGTCTTGCCCTCCCGAACCCTTCCGCTCACAATGGATTAGTTTTTTGACAGTCTAAAACGGTGGGGTTATCGCCCCACCGTTTAATATTATCACCAATATCACCAAGCCCCATAATAGGCTATTGTAACGCTGCTGTTTTTCGCTCCGTCCGCCATGGCTTCGGGGATGGATTTTCCCTGACAAACGGCATAGAGGAATCCGGCTATATAGCTGTCGCCGGCGCCCATGGTATCCACCACATCGCAGGGAACTATGCCGTATTTATAAAATTCATTGCCGTCGTAGGCAAGACTTCCCTTCTCGCCCATGGTAACCACAACGACTTTGGGACCTTTTTCTATGATCTCCTTCATAAACGCTTTGATCTCATCCTCTTCTTTGTCATCAATGGCAAAAAAGGCGTAATCCACATAGGGAAGCGCTATTGGCACAACGGGATCGTCCAGCTTTGTCGCAAAGTCAAATGCCACCCTTGCCCCCTTTGCCTTGAGCGCCGGAAGCTCGTTTTCGCACATTCCCCAAAGACCGGAAACAACCATATCATATCCGCAGAGGAAGTCGATATCCTCATCGTTCAGCTTGAAATCCGCGAGGACGCCCTCGTCATAGTCGCCAAGTACTCTGTTTCCGTCAACTATCTCCACATGGGTAACGGCGGTGTTTCCCTCAAGCACCTTAAGATGGGAAATGTCAACGCCCTTGCCCTTTATGGCTTCCATCATTTTCTCGCCGTACTTATCTGTTCCAACGGCTCCGACATATGTGCTTTCACCTCCGAGACGGATAACATATACCGCCACGTTCAGCGGATTTCCGCCCGGATATTCCTTGCCTTCCTTATCATAGACGTCCATGCAGTTGTCTCCTGCCGCCGCTATCCTTATTTTTCTGTCCATTTACTCTTCCTCCAATGCCTTCCTTATTCTTTTTACGGCCATACCGGCATACGCCGACGGTTCCTTTAAATATCCGGTAACCAGTTCTATGGTCGCCTGTCCGTCATATCCCGCCGTCCTTATCTCTCCGAGCACCTCCGCGAGCGGTATGCTTCCGTCTCCGGGAAGTATATGACTGTCGCTTGCTCCGTCGTTGTCGATGATATGCAGATATTTGAATTTGTCTCCAAGTCGAGCGACATACTCCGCGGCGGGCTCGCCGGTTGTAAACGGCACGGCAAGATCGCACATTCCGGCTAAATTCGGCCGGTCGACGGCTGTCAGCGCTCTGTCAAGATCTCTGAGCCCGCATATCACGTTGCTCTCATATACCGTCAGAGGCTCAAGCACAAGGGTCACATTCTTTTTTTCGGCATATTCCGCCAGTCTTTCAAGACTTTTGACAAGCCTGCCAAACATCTCGTCCTCTCTGACTTCATATCCGGCGTGTCCGGCGGAAAAAAGCATCTTACCGGCTCCAATCTCCGCGGTGATGTCTATGGCGTCCTCAAGATACTCCATGCTTTTCTCCCACTGCCGCTCATCCCCCGCCATATAGTTGAAGGGATAGGAGTTATGCTCCGGCGTGTAACATTCCACCGGGATTCCGTATTTATCGCTTAAGGCACGAATATGTGCCGTTCCTTTCGTTTTTAGATCGCCGACATAGGCGTGGGGAAATCCTCCCCAAAGCTCAATATAATCATAGCCGAAGCGTTTCGCGTCGGCAAAGGCTTTCTCCAGATTATAGCGCTGATAGCCGCAGGTAAACAATCCAAGTCTCAAAAAATTTTCCTCCTTTATAACAGGAAGTACGTCTGTTTTACGGATATTTGTTCTTTTATTAGAAAAGGGCTGCCGCAAATCTCTTTACAGCAGCCCTCCGGCAATCCGACTTAATAATCAAACTGTCTGTAGTATCTCCTGATGGACATAGGGTGGCAGTTTATCTTTTCGATGTGAGCGTCGATACGATTTGTCACCGCATGCATTATCAAATGGCTTATATGTCCGCGGAATTTCTCACTGATACCCTCCATGGGGTAATCCTTTGTATCAATGATCTCATAGTTTGAACAAACCTTAGGCAGGAAAGCCGCTACTCTTTCGCTGAGCCTTCTCTGGGAATCCTCTCCCATAAATACCGTTACGGGAGTGTTTTTGTCTACGATCTCCAGCATACCATGGAAGAATTCCGCGCTGTGGATGGATTTAGTCCTTATCCAGTGCTGTTCCTCCCAATAGCACATAGCGTATGAATATGTGGCTCCGTACTGGTTTCCGGCTCCTACGAAATAATGCAGCTTGTCTTCGCAATGCTTTCTGGCAAATTCTTCTCCAAAGGCGTCAGCCGCCTTCTCTACATCTGCCAGATCCTTTGCCAGGTGCTGATCCAGTTCCGCATAAAGCTCGTCATACTCGGCGAACTCTCCGGCGTTTTTCATAAAGCAGTCGGCTGTCATAAAGAACTTGAGCTGCTCGTTGGCGGGGTATGAAATACAATAGTCCACCATTTTCGCAAGCTCGGCCGTTTCTTTATCAATAAAGCCAAATACTTTGGCTCCGTCGGCCTGCGCCTTTTTAACGGCGTCAACCATCTCCACCGTGCTTCCCGTTACGGAAGAAAGGATCACAACGGTTCCCTTTCCCACACGCCTGTTGCCCGTGGTTATATACTCAGCCGCGTTTTCCACAAAGAAGTCAAGGGCCGACATTTCCTTCATATGCACCTCGGCCTGAAGGCAGGACGCCCATGTGCCGCCTATTCCAAGCCAGCAGATGTTTTTATATCCTTCCTCGCAGATTTTGTTTACGATCTCCTCGATCTTTCCGCGCAGAGCAAGGGCTCCGTTTACACTGTCAATCTGTTTCTGTTCATCAAACTTAATTATCATGATTATTCTCCAACTTTCAGTTTCTGATAGTAGTCATTGTAGATCGTGATAGCCTCTCCAACGTCCTCCTGGAAGAATACGTTCTCTTTGTAGTCGAACTGTCTTGCGGGGTCGTTCTTATAAGAATCGGAAGCTACCTCTACAGCTGCGTCGTTGGGGCATGAGTAAGGGAACTCGTCAAGGTTCTTAGCCATAACCTCGGGCTCGCAGATGTAGTTGAGGAATTTCTCGGCAAGGTCAACATGTTTTGCTCCCGTAGGGATAACATAAAGGTCTACGCCAAGCTGGATAGCGTCGTCCGTGAAAGCGGCGATCTTGATCGTGTCTTTCTCAGCCATTGCCCATGAAGCGTTTCCGTCGTATGTTACGGCTACAGATGCTGTTCCGTTTGTGAGGTTCTGCTCTGCGTTTCCGTAAGCTACTACGTTCTCGTTGAATTTAACGAGCCATTCATAAGCCTCGGCAAGTTCTTCCTCGTTTGTTGAGTTGGGGTCGTATCCAAGAGCTACTAAAGCCATGGGGAAGAGGTTTCTTGCGCCGTCGATCGTGGAGATCTGTCCCTTAAGAGCGGGATCAAGAAGATCGTTGTAGCTTGTGATCTCGATAGGGCATGTAGCCGAATCATAAATTACATAGATGTAGTTCATAAGGTAAGGCACGCAGTATCCCTTCTGTACCCAGTAAGCGTCATTGATGTTTGCTGAGTTGGGAACGTTTTCAAGGTTGATCTCCTGAACGTATCCGCCGTTAACGAGTGATTCCATATAAGCGTCGCAAGTCATGATAAGGTCATACTCGTCTCCGCCGCCTGCCGTAAGTTTGTTGATGGCGTCAGCGTTGTCGCTCATGTAGGAAAGGTTAACCGTGCAGTTGTTCTCTGCCTCAAAGTTATCGATGAGTTCATCGGAAATGTACTGCTGCCACATATAAACGTTAAGCTCAGTACTTGCCTCCGTAGTGCCCTCAGCTTCGGTTGTTTCGCCCTCAGTCGTGGTCTCGCCTTCGCTGCTGCTGCAGGCTGCCATTGAGAAAGCCATAGCTCCGGCTAAAAGGACCGCTAAAAACTTCTTCATAAATAAAACCTCCTTAAATTTTAGCTCTTATTTCTCTTTTTTAAAGAGCTTTGAATAATATTATTCAAAATCATCGCAACAGCGATGACAAGAATCATGATTGTCGTCAATGCGTTTACGTCCGGCGTAATTCCGGTCTTATTCATTGACAGTATGAGCACAGGCAGGGTAGACTGTCTTGCTCCGGCCAGCATGTTGCTCATTACAACGTCGTCAAAGGAAAGCGTGAACGACAGGAACGCCGCGCTCATAACGCCCGGGAAAATGTTCGGGAGCGTTACCCTCAAAAAGGTTTGCAGGCGGTTGGCTCCAAGATCCATGGACGCTTCCTCAAGAGAGTTGTTGTCTCCGCTTATACGTCCTTTTATCGTAACTACGGCATAGGGGATGCAGAAGGTGCAGTGGCCTATAAGTATGCTTCCCATGCCAAGGGACATTCCGATGTTCATAAAAACAACAAGCAGAGCCACGGCCATAACGATCTCGGGAACGATGATAGGTATATAGAGCATATTGTTTATGGCTTTTTTTCCGCGGAACTCATATCTCTTGAGTCCGAGGGCTCCTATCGTTCCTATGACAACCGATATGATCGTGCTGAGGACAGCTATTATAAGGCTGTACCAAAGGCTCGAAAGCAGAGCCGAGTTTGAAAACAGCTTTCCGTACCACTGGGTCGTAAATCCGTTCCAGTAATAGTTATATCTCTGATTATTGAAGGAGAAGGCCATCATAACGGCCACCGGTATATAAAGAACGGCGTATACAAGAAACGAGTATATGTTTCCGAGTATCCTGTTCCTTTTGGCTTTTTTTGCCCGTAAAGATAAACCGTCCATTTATACCACCTCCATATCTTCTATTTTGGCGAACCTTGTATAAATGAATATCAAAAGCATTGTCACCAGTATGAGCAGCACCGAAAGAGCCGCGCCGAGCGGCCAGTTCCTTATGGAGCCAAACTGGTTCTTGATGATATTACCGATAAACAATACCTTTCCTCCGCCGAGCATATCCGTAACGGTATAAATACCAAGGCTTGGTATGAACGTCAGGATTATGGCCGAAAAGATTCCGGGGAATGTTATGGGAAGCGTTATCCTCATAAACGTCTGCTTTGGATTTGCTCCAAGGTCGGCCGAAGCCTCAAGCATGGATTTTTCCAGCTTCTCAATGGTGCTGTACATAGGGAGCACGGCAAAGGGAAGCATGTTGGTAACCAATCCGATAAGAACAAGTCCGTCTGTATAGATAAACGCAATGGGCTCCTGCGTAAGTCCGGTATTGACAAGGAAATTGTTTACCGGGCCGCTTGTCTGGAACAGCAAAAGCCAGCTGTTCAAACGCATAAGGGAGTTTGTCCAAAACGGTATCATAAGCAGAGTTATCATTTTGGATGCCGTTTCCTTTGGCTTCCTCGCTATAATATAAGCGAAGGGATAGCCGATAAGAAGGCAGAGAATGGTCGTTATTCCCGCCGCCTTCAGCGATTTAAGTATTACTTGGAAATATGTAGGGTCAAGTATCGTCTGATAGCTTTCCATAGAAAACTCATAGACAACGTCTCCGAATATACCTCTGGACATAAAGCTGATGAAAACGACATATAACATCGGTATAGTCACAAAAAGTATCATCCATACGGAAACGGGGCCTGCCATAGCTAACTTAGGCAGCAGATTTTTCTTTTTTGGGGCAGCACTGGCACTCATTCAACCGCCTCCTGCTCCGTCTTTTTAATGGCTACAGCCTTTTCGGGCCTCCAATGTACATATACCCTTTCTCCGGGCTTCACGCTGTGATCCTGCTCAAATCTTGAGTATTTTACTTCCTGGCCGTTAGGAAGGTCAATGGCAGTCTTTACGACAGATCCCTGATAAATGAAGTCTTTTACGTTTCCCTCGACGCTGAATCCGTCTACGGGAGATGTGGATATTTCAAGATATTCCGAACGGATGGAAACATGCATTTTCTCTCCGACGGAGAAACCCTCTCCGTTAACGAGTATATTGCCGGCATCCGTCTCAACCGTCAGAAGTCCGCTGTCATTTTTGACTACCTTGCCGTCGAAAATATTTGACTCTCCTATGAATCCGGCCACAAACCTTGTTATGGGGTGTTCGTATATCTCCATTGGAGTGGCAAGCTGTTCTATTCTTCCGTCTCTCATAACGGCTATTCTGTCACTCATGGTCAGGGCTTCCTCCTGGTCATGGGTAACATAGATAAACGTAATTCCGAGTTTTTTCTGCAAACGCTTAAGCTCTATCTGCATCTGCTTCCTGAGCTTAAGATCAAGCGCTCCCAAAGGCTCGTCCAAAAGCAGTACCTTGGGTTTGTTGACCAGCGCCCTGGCGATGGCCACCCTCTGCTTCTGTCCTCCGGAAAGAGCGTCGGGCTTTCTCTTCTCATAGCCGTCAAGCTGTACCAGGTGCAGCATTTCCGTTACTCTCTCCTCTATTTCCTTCTTGGGAACCTTCTTTATCGTAAGCCCATAGGCGACGTTCTGGAACACCGTCATATGGGGAAACAGCGCGTAGTTCTGGAATACCGTGTTTACGTTTCTCTGAAAGGGCTCCTTATCCTCTATTCTTTCACCCTCGACCTTGATTATGCCGCTTGAGGCTTCCTCAAATCCGGCGATCATTCGCAAGGTCGTTGTTTTTCCACAGCCGGAGGGGCCCAGTAATGTTAAAAACTCTCCTTCTGCTATTTCGAGATTCATGTTTTTAACAACGTGGTTGTTTCCGAACCGTTTTTCCACACCCTCAAGCGTGATTATTGGATTGTTCATACTGCTCCACACCTTTTCTTCTTTCATGTTGCAACTACATCAAATTGCATGTAGATATCTCTTATTACTATACCATTTATTCATAATAATTACAAGAAAATAAGTCTTTTTAATATTTTTTTTGCTGAAATTGTATTAACTTTTGTTCTTTCAGCCTCAAAAAGCATTTAAAGCCGCGTTAAAAATATAAATTTTTTCAGTCCCTTATATATTTTATTTTAGTTTTATCCGGTGTCAAGCTTCGTATTTCTGATTTTTCAGCCGTATTTGTCCTTATCCCCTTTATGGCGGAATTTTACTGTATTTTAATCATGATTTTACTTCCGCCGTTTACCAAACGGTCAGGAAATGCCGCTACGGCTGCTTTTACGGAATTTCCGGCCGTGCCATATAAAACTTTTATAACGCGTTCCGTATTTTTCCGGCCGCCGCCTATACAACCGCGCAGTAGACCGCCACAGTGGACAGCGGTATCGTTATATTGTCCGCTCCCGACGGAGTCAGCGCCTCAAATACCGTTGCGTCGGCGGCAAGCAGCAGAGATATGTATATTATCCCATCCACGGGAGCGCCCGATATAAGCAAAAATACCGCCGTAGATATAAATGTCGCCGAGAACATGCCGGCGCATCCGGAAACTGTCTTTTTGTTTTTAAAGACATAAAACGGCTTCCATCCGAATTTCTTTCCGATAAGAGCGGCAAAGCCGTCGCCGTAGGCCAGCGCCATCAGCCCTATCCCTCCTATATACGGTTCTTTCAATGCTCCGAAGGATATGACTACAAGCATGACAAGAGCCGCCGGCCTTCTGTTCAATAGTAATTTTCACGGTTTAAGTGTAGTTTTTTCACTTCTAAAAGCTCCGGAATTTGTATTGAAAAAGCGACATAACTTTAGTCATGCCGCTGATTTTTTGTTTTTTATCCGCACTGGAGTATGATCCATATATTTTCAAAATTTTTGTTCTTCAAATCATCCTTGCGTATGTAATAAAATATCCTTCCGTCATCTCCAAACATCAGCTCAAATCCATTCTTTCTGACCGTGTCAAGCTGAAACAAAAGCGTCCATTTCTCAGATGCCTTCAACAATTCGTTCTTCTCTTTCTCTGTCATTTCAGGATATCCATTTCCCGTATATATTCCTCTTCCGCCGGTCATCTCACATTCAGCAAGCATATCTCCCTGTATCTCATCGCCATATCCCAAAAGTTTTGTTATCTTCCTCTCCCCCGCCGGGCCGGTGAATCTTTCCTCCCTGCTGTCATAATATTCATCCCAGTCAACATTTCTGTCATAATGTATAAAATACTCTCCTATTCCGGGCACATCGTCCCTCGCTTTAAATCCAACCGGTATTTCCGGCAGTATGGACTGCTCCTCCATATCATCCGGCAGTTCCCTTGTCTCAAGTTCTTCGCCCGCATAATAATACACCCTTGCGCAGCCCCTGTCCTTCGGATCAAATCCCCATCTCTGTGATCCAAGCTCATAAAAGAAATACAGCATTCCCTTGTCAGGCAACAGTCCGTCCTTATCAAACTCGCTTATTTCCTCGCAGTTAATCTGCATTAGAAACGCGAGGGCTCTCGGTTTTATTTCATCGTCATCAAAGGTATTAGTACAGAAATACGGCCATTCAAAACTTTCAGGTATATCAGGCTTTCCTCCGAATTTTGAGCATCCCTTCACGGCTTTATCTCTTTCGGTGTAAAAAACAAGTTCTATCGTATTTTTCTTTAAACAGTCAAAAATTTTATTTATATCCATCTGATCGCCTCTTTTTTCTTATCATGCCATATATGTTATAATATTATAATCGTTTTTATATAAAACGGCATCTTTGCCCGGCGCCGTCTGAATATATTTTTTATTATTTTTTCGTTCTCATTTTATTCGTAATCTTCTTCCTCTTCTTCCGCCATGTCGGAGTCATGCACATACAGGCTTCCTCCATGCGCTCCGTCAATATCGTCTATTTCCTCCCCGCTGATCCACTTTGTATAGGCTCCAGTTTCGCAGTCATAAGTATACCCCTGGGTATATTCGTCTAAAGCGGCATAGGCTTCCGTGCCTTCAACGGAAATTTTGGCGATATCCTGCATAGAGGGAATCTTCCTGATTTTTTTGATAAATTTGTCTTTGTCCGTTAAAATCGGCTCTCCATTGCACTCTATGGAGTCCTTGAGCATTTTCACCAACGCTTCAATATCCGGGCGCTCGGCAAGCTCCTTTGGACTGATATTAGCATAAACCTCCTCGTACTCGTTAGGCTCAAACGGATCTTCATAGCCTACCGCCTCATATTCCAGACTTTTCCCATTTTTTAATTCTATAGTAATATTCAATATAAAACTGCTGCTACTTGAATTTGTGACAAAATCTGTCCTTATTTTCATAAACATACCTCATTTTTCGCCATTTGTATTCCGTTATTTACTTTTGCTTTTTCTTTTAGATTTACTTAACTCCACAAACTCATATCCCTGTTCTTTTGCGAACTGCTCCGCATAAGATCCCTCCGGCGCATGAATGGTGAACTGCGGACATCCAAAAAACGAATAGCCATGCGCACAGTCGTAAATCTTCGTCACACTCGCCGGCAGTGTGACATCACGCAGGCTTTCACAATCGGCAAATGCGTCATACGCAATCTCCTCAACCCCTTCTAACAGGATCACTTCTGTTAAGTCCACACAAGCCATAAACGCAGCTGGAGGAATCTCTTTTACGCTGCCGGGAATGGTCACGGAAGTCAGTGCAGTGCTTACAAACGCCTGTTCCTGAATGGTTGTAAACCCCTCCGGGAAGGTAATGCCCGTCAGATTCTCAAGACAATCATCAAAAGCATTCGAACCAATTTCCTGCACACCGTCTGGTATAGTCACCTGTCCGCCTTCACCAGTGTAACGCACCAGCACGCCATATTTGACCACAAATTTCCCTTTTTCCTGTACTTTATCCGCTTCACCCACCAATGCTTCATCCATTTCGTTTGCTTCTTTCGCCAGTTTTCTATCCGGTACATATAAATTCCCGCCGGAAGCTCCGTTTATGGCACCCCATTGCTCCCCGTCGATTTCACAGGTATACGCCTGTTTCATACAATCATATGTATACACCTGGGCATATTCATTTTCCGGATCATATACTTCTGTCCCGGCAACGGAAATTTTCGCGATATCCTGCATAGAGGGAATCTTCCTGATTTTTTTGATAAATTTGTCTTTGTCCGTTAAAATCGGCTCTCCGTAGCATTCGATAGAATCCTTGAGCATGTCCACCAGCGCCGCGATATCGGGACACTCCGCCAGCTCCTTCGGGCTGAGCATTGCGGAAACTTCCGCATATTCCCCCGGTCCGAACGGTTCTTCATAGCCCAAAGCCTCATATCTCAGCTTTTTTCCATTTTTCAATTCTATCATCAGGTTCAACGTAAAACTGCTGCTGCTTGAATTTGTGACAAAGTCAGTCCTTATCTTCATTTTTATCGTCCTTTCCCTTTGACACAGTTACAATTTCGTATATTGTTTATATAGAATCCCATTATCTTTTCTGACAATCATTCAAGTAATCCCTTGAGCTTTGCCGCCATCCGTTTCATCAGTGTGAATTTCTCAAAGGGATGACTGCGTTTTTTTGCATATCTTTTCCGATTTTCTCAGAACATCTCATATTCGCTGATTTTCTTCTCGCGATCGTAACGAAAAACAGCGTCGCTGCCGCTTTCCTCTTCATCTTCTTCATCCATACCCCATTCGGCAATTCCGGCATGCCAGTCCACCGTCTCGATAGAGTCTGTCAATTCCTTTCTCTTTTCACCCGCTTCGAGGAGAAGCTTCACCTGGTCTTCGCTGTAGTCATAGCTTTCCGGAAACTCCGGCGACTCCGTATCTTCCAAGTTTACCCCGGCAAGCATATCAAGCAGGGCGAACAGCACTTCTTCCACACAGGTTGGTATCTCCGGCACAAACAGGTCATCCATGTCCTCAATATTTATCATATCTCCGTCTATTGTAAAATCCGTTGCCCAGGGAATTTCAGCGTCCCTGTATTTTTCAAGAAGTTCTCCAATGGCTTTGCTCTTGATGTGGATAATCCCAAAGGAGCTGCTGCTTGAATTTGTTACAAAATCAGTCCTTATTTTCATTTTTATCCCCCTTCTTAAATATATCGTTTTTCCCTACGTCCGCAGAGCACAATTTCTCTCATCAGCGGACATCCGCCCATACAAAGCTCCCTTTTTGAACATTCCGGACAGGCGCCTTTCATACGGTTTCTGAAATTCTCAAATTCCGCGCTGTTCCACGCATCCTCTATGGTGTGTTCCCGCAGGGAGACTGTATATTTTCTCTCCTGGTCAAAGCTGCAGGGCGTCATATACATATCGGCGCTTATATAACAGCTGAATCTTCCGCCCTCGCAGGTGTCCAAAGACGCCGGATGTATATGTCCACAGAAATTGACCGCACCCGGCACCTGACAGCTGTCCATTCCTACCTTGAATCTGTGTCCCCTGTCTATCTGCTCGAAAAACGCCTTTACCTTCGGGTCGTCCGCCGAAAGTACATTATCCTCTGTTCCCTGTCCCACGGGCTTATGCAGAAGAAATATCACGGCGTTTATTCCTTCGGGAAAGTCATCCGCGCGCAGGCGTTCTATGGCTTCGTCCACGCTGTTGTTTCCCAGCACATAATGGATATTGGTTTTGACTCCCGCATCAATCAGCATATTTACCGCCCGTAGAGTATAGTCGCTTCGGTACCAGCTTACGGCTACCGCCCCGCAGTATTTTTCGCAGAGAGCTGCTATCTCCGGCGTCATTCCATAGCCCGATGTCGTAAAATTGGGCACTATGCCATTCTCACGGCATATTTTTAATATGTCCTCGAACCGCTCATGCTGATCCGGGTCGCCGCGTCCTCCGAGGGCAAACTGATTTACCCTGCCGCCGCACTGTTCAGCTATCCATTTAAAATCCTCCACCGTCATATTGGGCTCTTCCATAAACATACCGCTCTGATAGCATCCTACTCCGGCTTTGGCGCAAAGTCCTGTTTTGCCGTGAACACAGTGTCCCATGATGCCCACGTCGATCAGATGGGGAAATGACGCCTGAAACGGGTCTCTTCCCGTGTCTCTGCCTTTATCGTCCAATATCCCTGTCCGCACATAGGCCCCTGTCTCCGTGTCAAAGGCGTATTTAAAACTATATTTTTTGTCTTCCCTTACATATTTCATGTTTTCTCACTTCTTATTTATTATTTGATTTTGCATATCATAATTTCAGTATACTTTAAAAATTAATTTATTTCTTTATACAAAAATAACAAAAGAACCGGAGATTTTTTGTCTCCGGCTCTTATCACCATATATCTATTCTTATTTAATCACATTCTCACAGAATTTCATAAGCATTACCGCCGCCTGTCCACGGTTGGCAGTAGCTTTCGGCGATATTGTTCCATCGCCCATTCCGCTTATTATTCCGCTGTTTACCGCCCAGCCGAGAGCTTCCACGGCGTAGTCGGCTATCTGGTCAAAGTCGATGAATTCCCTTATGGCCATTCCGCCTTGAGTCGTGTCATAGCCTTTAAATGCGGCATAGCGGTAGAGTATGGCCGCGAAGTCCTCCCTTGTCACGGCTTCGCCAACGCCGAACTCTTCTCCGTAGCCGTACATCACGCCGTTCTCGTTTGCCCACGCTATGGCTTTGGCGT
>OGGQ01000862.1_pt1 | contig 42617 bp, 29 predicted proteins | sample 1571191 | NCBI WGS metagenome assembly OGGQ01 (sample SAMEA2582061, study PRJEB24529) | metagenome | biome: Human gut stool | place: China | collected 2011
ACCGTCAATCTGTGAGAAAAAAACCGTCAATCTGTGAGAAAAAAACCGTCAATCTGTGAGAAAAAAACCGTCAATCTTTTGTGAGTTATTGACATTTACTCACAGTTCTAGTTAATTGTCTAAAAAGACAGTACATAGCGCACATATCTGTATTGAAACATCTCTGCCATAACCTGACTCTCGGGAGACGAATTGATGGCTAACTGCGAAGTTGTGGAACCGCGTGAAATAGTCAAGGCTAACAACGAATTTTTCAGAGCTCGCTGTAAAATCAAAGATGTCGTAGCTGGGCGTATATTTATGGCTTTTGCATCTCTTGTTGATGAAAAAGATGTGAAAGATAATGACAGATTTGTTGAATATAAAATAAAAGCTTCATCAGTATTAAATGGCATTAATGCTGGCGGAGATAATTATAAACAACTTAGAGATGCTGCATATTCTCTCATAGATCAAAAGCTCGAAAAAAGACGAAGTAAAAATAGTTTTAAAGTATACACTTTATTCTCATCAATAGACTATTATGATGGTGTTATTACTGGAGAATTTCATAGAGATTTAGTCCCGTTCTTTATTGGAGCAAGAAGATTCTTTACACGTCTTAATTTACAGCAATATATGGATTTACCAAGTATATATAGCCAAAGACTATTTACATATCTAAAGTCATGGGATGATAAGCCTGAAGTAGAAATAATTCTAACTGAACTGCATGACATGCTAGATACTCCAGAAACACTAAAGAGATACCCAGATTTCAGGAGATTTGTTCTTGAAAAAGCCCATAAGGATATTACAGAAAAAACAAGTTTAAACTACGAGTGGGAGCCAATAAAGCAAGGGAGAGCTGTAGCATCCATCCGATTTATTTTTTCACAAAAAAAAGCATTCCCCGTGGTAAAGAAAAAACTGGATGACGCCAAAGAAAAACAGTCACAGCGCAACAACGCTGCCGCAGTCACTGCAATGAACTGCTTCAAAGAGCGAGGTGGGACATGTCAAGGTGGGCATCAAAAGAAAACTATTTGTGATATTTGCCTGAAATTTCGTCCGCAAGAGAGTTGTCAGAAATAAGATAGGCGTGTAGTTTTCCCCTCGTGGGGCACTCCTCCGGAAGGAGGTTACCCCATGAAGCACTTCCTCCGGGACGTGCTGGCCGGATTTCTGGCCAGCCTTCTTGCGGCTGTGGCAGCTCACTTTCTGAGCCTGTAACGCAGTTGCCCCGTAGGAAGTAGCAATTCCTACGGGGCGCAAAAACTGTAAATCGAACGATTTGCGGGGGACGTGCCCCACAGGGCGGCGGGTGTTAGCGCACTTGCCGCCCATCTTGTTTTTGAGAATAGCCATTCCTCCCCACATCGGTCAAGAGGAGTTGGCTAAATTATATATTTTGCACTGTTAACGCCCCCATCCGTGCTCTCGCTCTTGTTGGCGTTTCTGCTGCCGATCCTTTTCCCACTCCTGCTCTTTTCTCGCATTCTCGGCTTCATCACGCTGCCGCTGGCGGGTCAAAGAGGCTTCAAGCTCCGGGGTCAGGGCCTTGGTCTGCCGCTCCTGCGCTTCAGCCGTGCGCCGCCTGATGATGCTGGGGCTTTTCTGTGCGCTAAGATAAAAGCGAATTGCCTCCGTATCACATTCTAATTCTTTACCTTTTTCTTCAACCTGTTTCAGCACATACGACCGTTTACGCTCAACCCCCTCAAGCTCTTCTTGAAGTCTGGAACGGGAAAAAAGGCGTCCAAGAAACCCAAGACCCTCAAGTTTCTCTTGAAGGCGCGAAATTTCCTTGTCGCACCACTGGGCAATCGATTTTGCATGATCCAGTTCGTCTATGCAGAGAGACTGCTTTCTCGTTGCCTTGGAAAGACACCCGGCAATATCATTCCGCTCGTAGTGGCCGAGACGTTCATAGCAGGCGAGGCACTGCTTTTCGTCTTCGGTGTACTGCGGGTTTGCCAGTTGCTTCCACGCTTGGATACGCTGCTTGTCCCGCCTTTCCTGCTCGATGGCTTCCTGCTCTTCCCGCTCCTTTTTTTCTCGTTCCTGCTCTGCCCTAAACATTGCTGCAAAGACAGAGACACATTTCCCCATTTCGTGGATTTCAGAAAAAGAAACGTTTCTCTGGCCTTGTTCGGTCTTCATGAGACAAAACATCTTCGCATCTTCTACCCAGAAATCCCCGCTTTGAAGAACGGACTTCATGGTTTCCGGCTGCACCTTTTTATTGTCATCAACGAGGTTCAGACTGCGCATGAAATCAAGCAATCCTTCACACTGCCGAGTAGGGTATGTTGTCTGGGCAAACATGACTCCGGCATCTCCGGCAAACAGGCCGTGAGCAACAACCGCCCAACTCTCAAGCTGGGGACGAAGATTTTCCGCCGCTTCTCGATCTCGTTTTTGACGTTGAACCTCTTTTTCTTCCCGTTCCAGCTCCGCCAGTTCTTCCCGGTTTTTCTGCCGTTCACGAATCCTGCGATTAATGGAACCGCGCACCGTCTGGATGCCGCGACGTTCCATCGCGGAAGCTGATACGCCGAGATGAATGGTCGGCTCTCGATCTATGCCCTGAGCCTTTAACGTCCGGTGGTCTATCGAGGCTTCCTGTTCGGCCTGTTTCAGTGCCTGATTGGCAAGCCGCGCCCACTCGGAACGGATAAAGAAAATTTCCATTGGGCCACGTTTTCTATCGTCCAGTTCGTGGACTTTTTCGCCAAAACCATCTTGCCCGATTCTGCGGCTGCTCAACAGGACATGAGCATGAAAATTCCTTTCGTCTCCATAGCGGCTGGGGCTATGGACGGCAACGTCCACAACGGAACCATATCGTTTGGCAAGGGACTTTGCCATTGTGCCTATCAGTTCCTTGCGCTGGTGTTCCGTCAGTTCCGAGGGAAGCGCGAAAAGAATTTCTCTGCCCAATCGGGCATCTTTACGTTTCTCGGCGGCTTCGGCGTGATTCCAAAGCTGTTCACGGTTCTGAACCCATGACGCATGGGCATGATCGGGACTGTAGATTTCGGAAAAAACGACTCCGCGCTTGCGGGTAAAGTCGTATACCTCACCTGTTCGGGAATCTTCCAGCTTGCAGGCATGGCGATAGGCGGCAGCGGCAACAATGGATTGCCCTGCCCCTCTGCTGATCGGTTTTATACTGCAATGGTAAATCGCCATTCCTTCCCCAAGCCCTCGGCAGAGCGCGCTTGTGTTGCGAAGCAATACGTAAGTGCGCCTTCGGTAAAAGCTGCCTTGCTCAAGCCTCCTCTATGCGCTACGGTCTGACAAAATGCAAGGAGGCTACATATGGAAGGAAAAAGCAAATTAACTCAGGAGGAAAAGCGGCTCAAAAGGATCGCTCAACTCAAGGCGATGCTTCAACAGGAAGAGGCGAAGCAAAATCAGGAAGATCGTAAGCGGCGTACGGGGCAGCTTGTCGCCTTTGGCGTTTACATTGAGGAATTCTTTAAAACCTCGGATGATGAGGCAAAAAAACGGCTGGAAGAGAGTATCAAAAAGCACCTTTCAGGACGAAATCTTGAGCGTGCATTAGATGGCATCAAGCGACTTTCAAAATAACAAAAGCCCCGCCCTTCAAAATTGGAAGAGCGGGGCCGCCTTTACCGCATTACTGCGGCAGGGCTATCATCGTGTACACTACATCAGGTGAATGATGGTTGGGATTAAGCGTGGATGATATCGCCAGTAGCAATCGTTCCATCAGCCGTTGTGACTGTACCGAGCAGAGCGATGGTGTCGCTAGCAGCGATCGTGCCAGCACCAGCGGCAGTGATCTGGAACACAAAGTAATCGTTTACACCAGCAGTTGAAGTGTTTTCAACGAAATAGATGTTCGCTCCAGCTACAATACCGGTAGCGGCGCCATCAAGTACCGAATGGTAGTCAGTCACACTAGCGAAGGCTTTACCGGCAGTAGCGACGGACGCTCCTGCGGCGTCATACGCGGATACATCGAACTTATCGACACTGGTGGCAAAGTTCATGACGGTATCATTGCCGAAGTTACCGCTGAGGACAACGTGGTCAACATTGTTCGCACCGGCACCGAGCACCAGAACGTCGTTGCCTTCGCCGCCGATAACCGTGTTGTGGCTCGTCGTACCAATATCTGTACCGGTAGCTTCACCAGAGTGCTCGCCGGACTTGAACAAGGTCGTTCCGTTCTGGTGGTTGGTCGTATCAGTCCACGTCAGTTTAATATCGTTTCCGGTATTCGTAGCATTCAATACTGTGCTGAGTGCTGTACCCGCAGAGTCTTTCGCAGCGTTTAACGCGGTTACGAGTGCAGCCACATCGTTACCCGCGAGCGCTTCAGTCGTGTACACCTTACCGTCAATAGTGATGCTGAACGTATCACCCACAGCAATAGCAGTGGAGCCATCAAGGACAAGGTGCTGCTCTTCGTTAGTGGAACCACCTCCTTCCGTGAAATTGGAAGCACTGGCAACTTCCTGACCGTAAACGGCAAAGTGATTGTCGGTGGCACCATAGGCCGTGTCGAGTGTAGTCGTCGTAGGATCAGTCCCGACAGTTCCGTCAGCCTTCACAGCGGCGAAATTGAAGGTCAGATCGCCAGCATCCATCTTCCCATCGATCAACGATTCCACAAGCAAGGAATGTCCGGCGCCGTCCGTGGCGGCCAGCAATTTGCTCAGCGTCGCGTCATTGTTGATAGCGCTGATAATGGCTGCGTTAACCTGTTCCGCAGTGAAAGAACCGGTAGCGGCATTCATCGTGCCGATATTCGCCGTCACGGTGATGCCCTTGAAGGAAACCGTCACCTGGAGGGATTCGCCAGCGACAGCACCTGTATAAGTAAAGCTAGCCGCCGTGGACAGCACGTCATTGTTAAGGGACTGAACGCCCTTCATGGGATCGCTGTAGATGGCCCAATGGTCGGCGTTGGAGTTCATCACCCACACCGCATTGTGATCAGCACCGTTCTGACCAACATAGATGGCGTCGTTGCCAGCACCGCCGTCAACCTTCACAGCGCCGTCGCCCCAGAACTTCACGATGTCGTCGCCAGCACCGGTTGCGATGGAGACGTTGTTCAGCGCCATCTGGTTGGCAAGCTGATTGGCAGTGAAACCATTGAAGGAGAAGTTCACGAGGTCATTTCCGGCGTTCGTTTCGATGTTCAGTCGGAAATCATTGTCTCCGGCGACGCGTCCGTCAACAGCCATGTTTACAGTATCGTTGCCAGTACCGGTCTTGTAGCTGAAGTCGCCGTTGGTCGCGGAATTGTTCTTGTCTTCCACGCCGTCCACGTCCTTCAGGTACTTGTCATAGGACGCGGAGGTAATCTGCGCGCCGATGTTGACGGTGCCGCCCATAGCGGAAGCGTCGAAGGTTTTGACGTCAGTCAGGCCATCGGTGCTGAGCAGACGGGGGGCATCCTGCCAAGCCGTCATGGCGTTGCCTTCCTGCAGCGTATCACCGATAAACAGCTGGCCCATGCCGTTGCCGGCATCGACACCGTCATTGCCCGTATCGCCGTTTTTCACGGTCACCATGCGCAGGGTGTTGTTGGTGGAGGACATGCTGGAGAGCCAGCTGCCGCGTTCGACGGTCACGTCGAAGCGTTCCACACCACCACGGGTTCCCATGCCGCCGATGACGAGATCGCCAGCCTGCGAACCGAACACACTTTCATCGGGCAGGCATGCGGCGTGGGCGTCGTCCCACTGCACCTGACCCACGTTGTCAAGAGCCACATTGGTCTTGATCAGGGGGCAAGAGTTCACTTGGTCGGAACTCATGGTCGCAGACGTGGAGTTGGTCTCCGGAAGACCATTGGAAGCAAGCCACGTACCACCGGAGAGCGCACCGTTGGAAGAAGTCACAACGATCTTTTCGCCAGTGACAGTCGTACCCTTGTGGTCGCCGATACCAACCACGGCATCAAAGGTTCCGTCGAGGGTTACAGTCAAGCCAAGTTTGGACAGGGTAGCATCAGCGTTGATGGCGGCCTGAATCTGGGCGGCCAGTTCGGCGTAGGTCGGGGTTTCGTCGGTGTTGTGGTTATATGCCTTGAAGTCAACGGTGTATTCTTTGCCGTCCAAGGTAAACTTGAAGCCGGTGTACGGGTTGTCGTACAGCGGATCAGCGTGGCCGCCCTGAGCTTCCGTCAGCGCACCCACGGTGTCGATGAGCTGAAGATTCAGAGTGCCAGTCGTGGTGGCGTCTTCGGATTTCAGATACTGGTCGTTGAAGTACACCTTCATATCCACATTGCCGGAATCGGTGTTGCCCATGCCGATGGTCACGTTGTTGGAGTTGACGCGCACGTCTTCAATCACGAGGTCGGCACGGCTATCCTGAGACCACAACTGGAGCTTTCCGTCATCGCCAGCCTGAATGCGTTCGGCGTCGATACGGGCAGCAGCAGCGTTAGCAACGTTGTTGGAACCGTTGTCAGTAGCATTGGCCTGAGCGCGGAACTTGATCACTTCCACGTTCTTGATTTCGGGGGTGGCGGCAAAGAGAGCGGAGGTGCCAAGGTCGGCGTTTAGCACGTCATGACCAGCGCCACCGTCGATGCGGTCACCAGACTGCAGGGTGTTCTGATTATCAAAGATGAAGGCATTAAACGTGTCGTTGCCGATGGTACCGGAAAGAGAATCCTGACCCACTGTCAGGTCATACGTGGTGGACGTTACGGAAGAAGGTACCTTCTGGTCGTCAGGCACGGGATAGGTAGCACCCTTGGCGACTTCATTTTCGCCCGTACCGGCATACTGGAGGTAGTGTTCCAGAACGGTCATACCGTTACCCTTAATGGCTTCAGCAACCTTTTCAGCCGTCCAGCCGTCACCCATGGCGACAGCCTTGGCAGCAAGATAGGCGTTGGCATCAAATGCATTAGAAGGATTCACGCCTTCAGCGGAACCAAACTGCTGGTAATGCGTCCAAGCATTCATGCCATTGGAGGTGATAATCTGCTTGACGTTGGCGATCTGGAATTCAGTCACGGCCTTGGGTTCTACGCCGTAGAACTGAGCGGCTTTAGCGGCGTAGTACTCATTAGCGTTGAAGTCAGCATTGGGAGCTACTTCTTCAGCGGAACCAAACTGTACAAAATGAGCGTAGGCACCGTCAGCCCCAACAAAACCATTTTGCGCGAAGGAGTCCATCAGTTTGGTCATGGTCCAGCCAGCAGCAGGATCAGCATTCTGCACCTGAGCCAGCTTGTTGGTCATGTAAGTTTCGTAGTCGAAGAAAGCGGGTGTAGCCATTTTATCCTCCGGAGGATAATAAAAGTTGTTTTGTTCCGTCATCCCGGCCCCATGCCGAGAGAGGAACGGTTGGACAGCTCCCCCTGAAATTCCGCAAACGGGCTTGCGGAAAGGGGCGGCCCATGTCTGGGTGGTACCCTTGCCGCGTCAGTTGCAAACCGAGCCAAGGGCCACCCTGTGAGGGGAACATGTCCCCCTAAACGTCCGGTTGAACGTTTAGTGCAAAGTTGCGCCGGAATATTCCGGCAACCAGCTGGAAGAGTTTGGGAAACGATCCCTGCCTTCCGGGGAAAGCAGTTCCGGGTTGGAACCGACTTCCGTAGGGGCGGGGCATTAAAAGCAGGCCCTACTCAAAAACGCCGTAAACAGCCGATTCAGGCTCGTTCCATTGCAACATGACTCGTTCATCATCTTTCGCGTCAAAACGTCGCCAAGGGGCATCTACGGCCTCTCAATGCCCCCCTCGCTGGCCTTGTCGGCCCTCCCAAGCGAGATCCGGGGGTTTACCTCCTGCCTGTGCCGGGGAATTCCCACGCCGTTTTTGTCTGTTTCCCAAAAACGGCGTGGCTGGTGTTTTAAGGGCCTGTTTTTCTCGTTACGACTACCGGTTCATCTTTTCGCGAAAACCCTCTTAAAAATCCCTTTCTGTCGATTTAAACGGCATACATGCCCGTAACCGAGGTTCCGCTTGGCGCTCCCCTACCCAGATTTGGCATCAGCCGGCTTTGCTGTGGGCGAGGAAAGGACTTGCCCGGCTGGCATCCAGCCCTTTCGGAATCAAAAGCAGAGGTACCTTTTTTTGGATTAATATGTTGATTTTCATGTTTTTTATTGTGAAAATCCTTCCCCAAAAGGGGAAATTGAAGAGCAGTGACAGCTCCATGAATCCGGTACAAAAATTTTACCAACAGCGTTTCGAGACAGGGCCGGATGACTCCTTTCGTCTGCTTTGTTCCCAAAAGATATAGTGCATTTTAGCCGATTTGAAAAAAAGATGCTACTCATTTTTTATCTATTTTTTTAAAGTAGATAGGATAAAGGTTATCAGAATTTTTTTTGGGTTTTCCACTCTGGCGCGGAGCTCTGTTTTTTTTCTCAAAAAAAATCGTTTTTGTCAATCTCTTGATTCTCAACACTTTTTTTTGGCATCTTTTTCGAGAAAAATTTAATCCGTTCTTTTTTTTCAGAAATGATTTTTCAGTACTACAGAGTTCGTGAGCTGTCAAAATAATTTGACTTGGGTGTCCGTCAGTCCGGCTAGGAGCCCTCCCAAACCGGACGGATGCGACATAGCCTGTTTTGCAGGTCATGCCAGACGGTGCATCACGATTGACCGGATTTATGAGGACATTTTCCGGGAAGCTGAACTCGGCCGGTGGCCTTGAAAAGCCTTTTGGGGAGGAACAACTTTCCAGTGCTGGTGTTCGCGGGGGCGGGGAGACAGGAAGTTGTCGAAATTATGGTCTATATATACTGAAATATAGAAAAGTGAATAATAATTTTTATCCAAAAAAAGGTTTTGGATATGCTACAATGACGTCGCCCAAAGAGCGTGGGTGTCATTTTTTCTATAATTATTACATGTGGTAAACCGGTTAGGTGAAAATGTGGTGCGCATGGATGGCTCTGTCTGCATTCTCTGGAGAAGGGAGGGAAAGAGATTGCTGTATACAAGATGCCGCTTCATGAGCACACATGATCAATAACTGCTCATGGAGGTACTACAATGGCAAGTCGCCAGAGGCAATGGACGGGCTATCCGGGGGTTTATTTTGTAGAAAAGCTTCAAAAAAAAGGTGGGGGAAAAGAACGTGTCTACTATGTCGTTTATCGGAAGGGCGGCAGGCAAGTAGAAGAAAAGGTCGGACATCAGTACAGGGATGCGATGACCCCTGTTCGTGCGAGCCGAATCAGGGGGGAGCGAATCGAAAGCCATGTGACTTGTGAGCTACCCAAAAAGCAGGGGTACACCCTGGATCAGCTGTGGTCCCTGTATAGGGAGATCAACGGGGACAAAGCCAGCAGCCGTGGAGATATATACCGATATAACAACTACATCGCGCCTGTTTTTGGCGCGAAGACGTCCGATGAAATGGCCACTTTGGATATCGACAGGTTACGAAGCGAGTTGCTCCTATGTTTGCGCCCGCAAACCGTCAAGCATGTTCTTGAGCAGATCAAACGGATTTTGAATTTTGCCGTAAAAAAAAATTTCATTCCTGCCCCCGTGCACCTGCAGTTTGAAATGCCGGTCGTTGATAATCAAAAAACAGAAATGATGACGTCGGAACAGATATCCGCTTTCTTATCCGCACTCGATGAAGAGCAGGATCAGACAGGCGCTTCCGGTGTCCGCTTGGCCCTTGCAACAGGCATGCGGCACGGGGCAATTGTGGCCCTGCGCTGGGACGATCTTGATTTTTCCAATGGGTTCATCCTGCTGCGTGGCGAGGTCGCCAAAAATGGGAGAACGGCGAAAATCCCGATGAGTCCTCCGGCACGCGCGATTCTCGAACAAATCCCCCGGACGGACAGCCCCTATCTTTTTCCGGGAAAGAAAAAAGGAACGCATCGGGTCACCTTTCGCGGTATAGCCCGACGAGCCAAACAAGCTGCCGGGCTTCCTGAAGATTTTCGCTGCATGCACGGATTGCGCCATACGTTTGCCTCGGCCCTTGCCAGTTCGGGGAGGGTCGATTTGTATACGCTTCAGAAGCTGCTTACACACAGTTCTCCGTATATGACGCAACGGTATTCACATCTGGCCGATGAAGCCCTTTTGCGCGCGGCTTCCGTCATGGGAGATATTTGGAGTGAGGCAGAAAAAGTAGGGAATAAAGAATAAGCTTTTAATAGTATGAAGTCCTTTCAATAATTTTGTATATTGAATAGGACTTTTTTGTTTTGATGAACAAAGTGTATTTGGTGAATGGATAATCAATAATATTTGCTTTCGATCCAAGAAAAACAACTGCAGTAGAAAAAATGTAAGCTAAAAAGAAAATAGTGAAATGTATAAGATAGAGAGAGTAGACATGTTTGCTAACCAAAAGAAAAAAGAAAGATATTAATTTATTATGGCTCAGATGCTTGTGGTAAGTATATTTTGATCAAAGAATGGTAAAGTAAATGCCATTAAAATATCATAGAGGCTGGAGCCTAATGTCCTGTGAAAAAAAGAAGTATTTATATTGCTATATAATAGATATTCATAAAGAAATATGGAGTAAATAAAAATTAGTATATAAATACACGTAAAAACAAACTAGATCTTAACACGATGTAAATATTGGGGATAAAATTTTTAATACAAACGATGAGTATCCCAAAAAATATGGCATCAAGTCGAAGTGGGATTTATTTCCGTATATCCGTATCCCATGTTGGTTCACCGGTAAGAACAACTAATATACGCAGAAAAAAATAAAACTAGAATAGTTCCAAGCGCGATAAAAATAGCTGACTCAAGAGAGATTTTTTCTTTTATTTTTCTGATAAAACTTGGAAGAAGGTATAGAACAAGAGGGGCAACAATGTATGTCCATTGTTCAATTGCTAATGTCCAACTGACAGGAAAAATTGTTCGATCCGTTATCAAAGTTTTGTATATGGCGTCTCTGCTCCTTTATTCAAGTGTATGTAAAGAATTTTTCGCATGGGAATGCCTATAAGCCCCGTCGCACAGTTGGAGGAATGAGACTGAAAAATAAGGGCTTCGTGCCGCCATTGATGCTGCATATGTTCTTCTTGTGTTCCTTCCGCGATGACTATTGTTATACTGTAATTGCCGGTGGGGAAAATGGGCCTTCTGAATTCGAATTCCGCAGAAAAAATGTGTTTTGTGGAACAAAGAGAAGGGATTTCCGATAGGTGAGATAGGTATTGTCCCCGAACATTTCCTGCCCAAGCCTGTCTTTTACGATAAAACCGACAGTAGGACTGAACAGCTCCTGTCGCACCCGTAAAACAACCTCAAGGCGCACCATTTCTTCCCCTCACAACCCAGAGCGACGGCTTGTCTCGTTTGTCAGCAAAGCATTTTTAATACTGGGCCAACTCTTCCAAAGGCATCTCCTTAAGACCGAGGATGGAAGCAGTGAGGTATACATTTTTCTACCCGTGAATTCCGGACTGAAGCCACTTCCCAGTTCAAGAAGGGCTGACGCGCCTATTGCATTTTACCGTTTCCGACGAGAGGGCCAGCGTTCCGCTGATAATCTGGAGCAGTGTGCTTTTTTCGGCATTATTTTAGGCGATGATGCCAACGCATTCTCCTCGTTTCATTTCAAATGAGATATCCTGCAAGGCCCAAAAGGGCCGGTAAAAGCAGTTTATGCCCATGGTAAAGCATCTGAAGAAGCCGATGCGAGGGCTTTTCATATCTCTCGAAAAATTTGCTGATATACTGAACGCTGATAGCGACATCTTCGGATGGCATCAAACGATCCTTTGCGACTCTGTACCATTATTGATTTCTGCCATATATGTCATCAAGCCGCACAATGTCATCTTCGCCCAGATAGGAGCCGGACTGAATTTCTATGATCACGAGCGGGATAGTTCCTGGATTCTTGAGACGGTGAATAGTTCCGAGAGGGATGTCCGTCGACTGGTTTTCCGTATACAGGCGAGAAATATCTCCGTTGGTTATTTCGGCCGTTCCGCTGACGACGATCCAATGTTCGGCACGGTGATAGTGCATTTGGAGGGAAAGCTGCGCACCGGGGTTCACCGTGATCCGTTTGACCTGAAAGCGTGAGCCCATAGCCAGCGTTTCATAGCTGCCCCACGGCCGGAAAACGCGAGGGTGCTGACGGTATTCGGAGCGGTTCCGGTCTTTTAATTCAGCCACGATCTTCTTGACGTCTTGAAGCTGCGACCGCTTACCGACAAGTACCGCGTCCCGTGTTTCCACAATGGCAAGGTTCTCAACGCCAAGAGCCGCAATCAACCTGCCAGTTCCGTGCAGATAGCAATTGTGGACATCTTGGGTGATGACGTCACCCGTGCAGACGTTGCCCTCTGTATTTTTATCACTTTCTTCATAAAAGGCTTCCCATGATCCCATATCGCTCCAGCGCACGGCAAGCGGCATAACGGCTGCCGTGTCTGTATGTTCCATCACTGCGTAGTCAATGGAGTCCACAGGCGATCCCGCAAACGCTTCCGCTTCCGGGCGAATGAAGTCCTGCTCAATGATATGCTTTTTCCATGCCTGCTCGCAGGCCGTATATATATCTCTCCGGGGCATATCTTTGCAGCTCATGGAGATAGACGGAAGCCTTGAACAGGAACATCCCGCTGTTCCACGAATAGCCGCCCTCTTTGGGCATAGCCTCTGCCGAGGGGGCATCCGGTTTTTCCACAAATCGTTCTACGGAAAGAATGCCCGGAGCTATGGCGGCCCCTTGCCGGATATAGCCGAATCTTGTTTCCGGTCCGGTAGGAGTGATGCCGAACGTGATGATGCGCCCCTGTTCCGCAACCGTGCAGGCTTCGTATACGGAGTTCGTAAATGCACTGTCATCCTTTAAGATATGATCCGAAGGAAGCACCAGCAGCAACGGATCTCCCTGTTCTCGTGCAGAAAAAGCAGCCAGCGCAATGGCCGGGGCCGTATTGCGCGGTGCAGGTTCCAGTAAAATACGGCCTTGTTCACCGTTTTCCTGCAGCGACGCCCCGACATAAAAGCGGTACCCCTGATTACAGACGATGTATATGGTATCCGGGGAGATCCGCCGCGCGCTTGAGGGTATCCTTGAACAGGCTTCGCCCATTCCCGATATCCACGAACTGCTTGGGATACATGTCGCGCGAAAGTGGCCACAGCCGTGTTCCGCTTCCACCACAAAGAATAACCGGACAAAGTTTTTCCATAACGTATACTCGTCGGAGTTTTCCTCTATCGGGAGGAGAACAACTTAGGATGCGACAGAAGCGTTTGCAGTTCGGAGTCCAGCACTACGGCGGTTTCTTTGCCCAAAGCGTTATTGATGAGCTTCGCCTCTTCATTGCTGTCTACGATGAGCATATCGGCCAGCCGCATGAGTTCAAGGTTTTTACCAGAAGGAGCCGCCATCTGCCCTCGTAGTTCAATGACTTTTAACAGATTGTTGGGGATATACAGCAACATTTCAGCTTGGAATAAATAGGGACATAAGACGATGTCCGTTTGCTGTTCACCGCATATGGAGAGTATCTGTTTGCCCGTATCCGCCTTGAGCCAACTGGGAACCTCCAGGATATCCTTTTGGGCAGGCAATTGCCGATAAGGATAAATCATGTCGCAAGGCCAGGCTTTGCGCAGAGCGGCGCGCTCCTCTTCGTCATGCAGCCCGCTGTCCAGCAGTGCGAAATGAACGTGTTGTCCTCGTGCCTTGAGTGTGTCGAGCAACTCGGTACGAACCATCTTGGGCGGGTAAGGGCTGAGGAACAGTACCCGCATGCGCCCATCACGACGCCGTTCGAGCATGGACGGCAGTACAGAGCGGCATGCATGGCAGATATTGATGTGCGAAACAGTATCCGGAGGCATGTGATCCCGGGCGAGCACATCCTTCCACTTTTCATAGAGAATGTGGGAATTGAGCTTTTGCAGTTCGTTTTGGCTGGCAGTATCCGCATCCGCGTAACTCTGGTGCTCAAAATGAATGACTGTCGACGCGGGCTGATACAAAACACGCAACCCATGCGCACGAACTTCCATCGCCAGATCGCAGTCCTCGCAATAGGCTGTTTTGTAACGTTGGTCGAATCCACCCATCTCGCGCCACAAGCTACCACGGATAAGAATGGATGCACCGCTGATGTAGTCGGCTTCGCGAATGAAGCTGCAATGCCCGCAGTGATTATACGGATCGCCGTGCCCATAGTTGAGCGCGGAAGCATCGTTCCAGATGACTCCACCGGCTTCTTGAATTTCTCCGCTGGGATAAATGAGTTTCGAGCCGACAAGCCCGGCTTTCTCGTCGGATTCCATAAGCTCATACAGCGACGAGAGCCAGTTGGGGAAGACGATAGTGTCGTTGTTCAGCAACAGGATATGCCGTCCCCGCGCATGCTTGGCGGCGTTGTTGCAGTTGCGGAGAAAGCCCATATTCTGAGGCGTTCTGACGATGATGACACCAGGGAATATGGTATCGCCCTTGGTCGTGTCGTCTTTGGAACCGTCATCGGCAAGAATAATTTCATAGCTGATGCCGCCGTCGCAGGTTTCCAAAATGGAGTTGATGCAGGCGCGGGTCAGATGCCACTTGTTATACACGGGGATAATGATGGAAATGTCAATGGTTTCACGCATGGCAGGAAGCGGACGGGGAAGCAAGCCCGCGCAGTGGCTGGCCCAGAGCGTGATGGGTAACACGTCTTGTTCCCAGAGCAAGGTGGTCAACCGGTGACGATTGGCCTCTTCACTGAACAGGCGGCGCACCTGTTCCCGACTTTCCACGGACATCCGAGCCCAGACGGTCTCGTCGGTATATGCCTTGACAACCGCCTCGGCAAAAACCTGAGGCTCGTTGGCAATGAAGGTGTGTACGCCATTCTTCAAGCCCATGCCCTCGGCGGCGATTTCGGTGCAGATACAGGGAACACCGGCTCCGAAGGTCATGGCGACTTTTCCCTTGATGCCCGCTCCGAAGCGCAACGGCGCCACGCCGAGGCGAATTGAGCTGAGCAGCGGATCAAGATCCTTGACGAATCCATCCACTACGACACCGGGAATGGAACCGAGGGCCTTGATCTTTCCGGGAGCTTCACTGCCGATGATGTGGAACGACGCTTCGGGGAGCCGAGCGCGGACCAGCGGCCAGATTTCCTGAGAGAACCAGAGTGCGGCATCGACATTGGGACGATGTGCGAAACCACCGAGGAAAAAGATATCCTTCCGTGTCGCAAAGGGGGCGGGCTCTTCCACAATAGGTGCATATAAGCCGGGGAAAACCCCCATCGGGGCATCAGGGAGGTACTCTCGGAGCAACTTTCGTTCGTTTTCACTGATGACAACCGTGAGATCTACACGGCGCATGATATCCAGTTCGCGCTCCTTGGTTTCCATAGCCTGCTTCAGGCGCTGTTCGTCGTGCAACAGTTCAGCTTCACGTGATTCGCGCAGGAAGTAGACGTCCGGGGCATGGAAAAAGACGCTGGATTTCGGAGCAGCCTGCCGGATAGTTGCGAGAATTTCTTCTGCGACATCGAATCGAATCAAGTAGAACAGCCCGAATTCGGCCCCGTGCTGAGCGATGAAATCATTGGGGGTGTAGCACCCCTCGCAGGACGTTACGACTTCAATGCCCTTTTCTTTCAATTGCTCGGCGTATTCGGTGTCGTAGTACATATTGGAAGGCATGAAGGAAACATTGTAACCCAGTGCCTTCATATCCATAAGAATACCCCAAGTGGCTCGCTCACCCGCAGAAACATCGTATTTGGGAATACGGTAGTCAACAACGAGCACTTTGGCGGGGTCGCCTCCGGGACGCGATACGATGTCTTGAGGCGCGGGGGAGTGTCTCAGGAGATGTCTGCGAACACCTAGCCAGCCTTCTTGGCGGAAAATGCGATAACCTGAGCGCATTACACAAGAAATACCGCCTTTTCTATGAATGAGCAGAGCCAGATTCATTGGGACGAGTACAAAGAGGCGTTTGAGTCTGCAAGATGAAGCTAGTGCATTGGTAACATCCTGCGGATGTTCCAGCAGCTTCTGCATTTCTATACGTATTCCAGAGAATTTGCGGAATAAGTCTCCCAAACTGGAAGACACTGCGAACAAAGCGGGGATCAACAACATTCCCATCGGAAATCCGGCAAGGCAACGCTTCAACATGCGCAGAGGCGCTGTAATTCGCCAGGAAGAAGAGCGAAGCAGGCCAGAAATTTCACGTTCAAGACGCGCCTTTTCCTGAAAGAGGTATACAGATTTATTCTGTTCTTCATTAAGTTTTTGTTCAAGCTGGTGACGTATGGCTGCGCCGCGTTCTTGTTCCTCTCCAAGCTGTCGAAGGGCAAGAGCTTGAGCTTCATGGAGTGCCGTAGCGCCGCGCTTTTTTTCTTCTTCAATATGTTTTTGTGTATCCGCAAGTGCCTGTGTACTCCGTGACCGTTCTTCCTCAATCTGTCGAAGGGCGAGAGCCTGAGCTTCACGGAGTGCCTGTTGAGCTAGTTCGTGGTCTGTGACAGCTTTTTTCTGTTCAAACAAATATTTTTTATGAAAAGAAGCTCTCTCACTGATTGCTGTAAAAATCGCATCAATGGCGTTTGAAACAGAGGATGCTGGCGTCAGCAAATATCCAAGTAAGGTAGATTCCAGAGCTTCTCCACCTGGTTTTCGCCATACGCCAAGTCCATGTGAGTGCCGAAACAGGTGGTATTCCGCACTCTGTTCACAGAGCTCATCCCAAAACCTGCTGACGCCAAAACCTTCTTGGTGTTCATTGGCGTCATGGAGAAGGACGATGCCGCCGGGCCGAATCTTATCGATCCATGCAGTGAAATCATGCTTTACCGTTTCATAAGAATGAAATCCATCAATATGAAGGAGATCAATAGAGCCATCATCAAATGAGGATACGGCGTCATCAAAGAGCATACGCTTGAGTGTGGAAAACGACTCATATTGTGCATTTTGCTCAGAGACAGCGTCGAAAATAGTATCATCGTAAAAGCCGGCCTGAGGATCGCCTTCCCAGCTGTCCACGGCGAAACATTTGGTATTGAGCTGTTGATCCCGAACAGCTTGGCAAAATGAAAAATAGGAATTTCCCCAGTGTGTTCCGAGTTCAACCAGCAGGTTGGGGCGAAATTCGGAAACAAGCATATAGCCAAAAGCGACATGCCCAAGCCACGCATCTGAGCCAGCCCTTGCATATTCCAATTCAAACCGTGCGTAATGTAACGTTTTCAGCAAAAAATCCTTGATGACGTCTTGGGCCATGAAGCCTCCCGATAAAATTCCATTCATAAAAACGAGAGTCACTGTTTCATCCGACAGTAGCTGTTGTGTTACTGATGAAACTTCATAAACGCTACTAAAAAGACTCCTTGTGTACCTTCATTTTCTTAGACAAAAGGGGAGCCGTAACAACATGCAGCAGAAAAGTATCCTTATATGCCACATCTGTTGTTTCGAACGAATTTAGAGCCTGATTGATTTTGTTTGGCTAAGAAAAATATTTAATTATATATTATAGTTCATCCATTGTTGACGAGTCAAGTCAAGGAAAATGGTGCCCGATCAGGTTGCCCTTGGGTATTCTGGATTTTCATAACGGACGTTGAGCATCCAGTCTTTTACCAGATCGTCCTTATTTCGTTGACGGGAGAATACTGGATTAACAAATTCCGATATGCAAATTTTCATCATTCTTATCTTATTGACTATTTTGCACGGAGTTTACGTGTGCTTGAGGTAACTGTACTGATCTGGTAAGAGTAAACTCACATAACTGGAAATGATACAGATCCTCACTTGATGAAGTACGCTTCATCTGGATATTGTTATCTTTGGAGATTTAAGAATGGCACTCATTGCTGCAACTTCTGCCGCATTTTTTCTTTTTACTATTAGTCTCTGTCTTATAGGACATGCGGGATTGGCACTGTTTTTTCCGAACGGGGCAATCAAAAATATCTGGATACGATATTTTTTTGCCATGACTCTGGGGCTTTCCGTAGTCATGACTATCATGGTAGCCCTTGGGACAATAACCTTTTTTTCTTTCTGGGCAGTTATTGGAACTCTCCTGATAACTGTAGTATCTGCGGGAATCCTGCTTTTGGCAAAACGGGAAAGTTTTTCATGGAAAAATGGTGCGCAGCCGCTTGCTGTCCTTTTTGTACTCCTCTGTTTTGGAATCAGTGTGAGCATTCACCCTGTCGGTTTGTGGGATGATACTATGTATCATCTTCCCATGGTTAGATATTATGTGGAACAGGCAGGGTTTGCCTGTGCAGAAACACTGCGTTTTCCTCTCTTTCCGCAGAATATGGATGTCCTTTTTGGGCTGGGTTTTCTGCTGTATGGTGCCAATACCGTTTATGGGGAAGTGTTCATCCAGCTTTTGGCATCTCTCCCGCTGCTGCTGACGATGTTTGGCATCATTGCCGCCAGTTCCCGTTATATGGGAACTAGCTGTCCTGGTTTTCTGGGTGCCGTTATGCTTCTTTTTTTGAAACCGATAACAATCGTTCTCGGATTTGCTTATATCGATTATGGAATGATGTTATTCTGCTGGTCGGCGTTGTTGTGTTTGGCACTGTCAATTGATAGTGCTGAAGAATCGGAACGGCGTTGCCTCCTTGTTTTGGCCGGTTTTTTTTCGGGTATGGCCATGGGAACAAAGTATTTCGGCCTCGTTTCCATCGGACTTTCCGGATTGCTCTATCTTTGTGTTACACGAAATTTTCGCAGTACCTTTTGGTACGGAGTGATAACGCTCACGGTGGGAAGCTGGTGGTATATCCGCGCATGGCTGATTTCCGGTGATCCGTTTCATCCTGCGGGGGGGCAATACGCAGGTTACTTTTTGTGGAACGCACAAGATTTGCTTCTCCAGACTGCCGAACAAGGGATGCACGGCGTTGAAAAGAATATTATGAATATCTGGCCTGCCCTCCAAAAGGCCGGCGTGGGGATATTGGCAATGACGCCTTTGATGGTCTTTCGCTGGAAAAGCCTGTCCGCAGGGGTGAAACTCATTGCGCTCTCTAGCATAGCCTATTTCTTTTTTTGGTTTTTTGTAACGCAGGTGGAACGATATATTCAACCCGCACTTCCTCCGCTCGTTTTTCTTATTGTTTACTCGGCCTGGACATTGCTTGTACGACGGAGGGAGTTTCCGAAAGGATATCAGATTATTGTGATAGTTTTGTCAGCCATTGCTCTGGCCTACAGCGGATATGAAAGAAAAAATGAGCTTGACGACTGGGAGCGGTATCAGTATCCGAAGGAAAGTATCTCTCTTATGGATCGAGCCAATGAGCTTTCTTCACAATATGGGGGAAAGCTCCTCCAGCTTGGCTTTGAAAATTTGATCTACTATTTTCATGGAACGGCATTCGGTGATCACTTCGGCCATTTTAGATATCGGGATTTTCTTGAAAATCCACTTGTTATAGAAAATAATTTTTCCGTCAAGGCATATCTTGACTATCTTCGCGAGACGCCGCTTATTTCCCCGAAAATGATGTTTGACATGATGGAAAAACAGAACTGCCGAATGCTTGCCATCAACACGGATATGTTTCGATTTGATTTAAATCTCTATCAAACGTATTTTATTATCCAGAGAATAACGCCACACGGCGTGTTGCTGACACTAAAGGATGGGGAGATATCTTCCCCGTCGTTGAGGTGAATTATGTTGGAATACAATCGTTCTATTGCTGTTATTCTTCCTGCATACAACGAAGAACTAACTATAGCCGGAACCTTGAGGGCCTTTCATGCCGTCATGCCGGATGCTTTTTTCTATGTAGTCGATAATAACTCAACAGATGCCACTGCGCACATTGCTGAAGAAACATTGGCAAACCTTGGCGCCCAAGGTGGTCTTCTCCATGAGGCAAGACAGGGAAAAGGGAATGCCGTAAGACGGGCGTTTTTTGAAATAGACGCAGACGTATATGTTCTTGTGGACGCTGATATGACATATCCTGCCGAAGCATTGCCTCAGCTTGTCGCGCCTATCCTCGCGGGAGAGGCAGATATGGTATATGGTGACAGACTCTCCGAGGGCGACTACGCCCGGCAGAACAGGCGCACCTTTCATGGATTTGGCAACAGTCTTGTACAGGGGCTTGTCAATGCCGTATCAGGAACGCATTTTACAGATATTATGACGGGATACCGTGCTCTCAGCCGGGCTTTTGTCAAAAGTTACCCCGTGTTGGTGGAAGGTTTTCAGCTGGAAACGGATATCAGTCTGTTTGCAGCACAGGCCCGGTTACGTGTTTTTGGCATTCCCATTCGGTATGTGGACAGGCCGGAAGGCAGCTATTCGAAATTGAATACCTTTAAGGATGGATTCCGAGTGCTCTCCACTATTTTTACGATTTTCAGGCAATGCAATCCATTGGTGTTTTTTTCTTTTGTAGCTGCTTGTTGCGTAGTGTTGTCTGTCCTTTGTGGGGCAGTCGTCATCGGGGAATGGCTGACAACACATTTTGTAACTCGCGTGCCCCTTGCCGTATTGTCCGTGGCCTTCGGATTGTTGGGTGCTATTGCCTTGGGCACGGGATTCACTCTCGATGCAATCAATTATCATAGGCGCCTCCAGCTTGAAGCACACCTTCAGCAAAGTACCACACCTCGTTTTTCTCTCCGCCGTTCCTCATCTTCTCCCGTTATTGAACGGAGCTGAACGGAGAGAGGCAACATGTTTACCGGAGAGTGCCGTCACAAGTGTCTTTCCGGTTATCTCTGTGTCGAAATTCACCTTTCATTCCGGTTGAGTGCCATAAGAGCACACTTCCTTCACGAAAAGCTCTTTCTTCTTGAGAGAGCATCAAGGTATATCTCATGACGGCACTCTCCAGGATATAATCCCGAGAAAGGCTCCGCATGATAAACCGTATGGGGAGGGGAATCCTCTCCGTTTTATTGCGCTGGAGCGAGCAGTTTTGGATGCGACAGAAGTTTTTCAAAATCTTCATCCAGAACGACGGCGATGTCTTCACCCAACAGTTCGTTGATCTGAACCTTTTTGTCTTTGTTGACGATGAGCACGTCGGCAAGCCTCATACGTTTGACATCTTGGCTTGAAACGGCGGCATCGTATTCTCTCAGATCAATGATTTTCAGCAGATTGTCTGGAATATAGTGTAACATTTCTGCCTGGAATAGATACGGGCATATAATGATGTCTGCACTTCGCTCACCGCAAATGGAAAGTATTTGTTTCCCTGTGTCGGGCTTGAGCCAACCAGTGACGTTCTGAACATCTTTGTCTGTCGAGAGCTGGTAATAAGGATAAATCGTATCACAGGACCATGTGGCCCGTAGAGCGGCTCGATCCGCCTCTTCATGCAGCCCGCTGTCCAGCAGAGCGTAGTGGATATGGTGTCCCCGATCTTTAAGCGCCATGAGGAGCTTGGTATGCCGTTCTTCGTTCATCTTCAGAGGGTAAGGGCTGAGGAACAGTACCCGCATGTGCCCACGGCGTCGTTCGAGCATGGACGGCAGCACAGAGCGGCATGCATGGCAGATATTGATATGTGAAACTGTTTCGGGAGGCATGTGATCCCGTTCAAGAACGTCTTTCCATTTTTCATACAAAATGTGGCTGTTGATTTTTTGGAGTTCGTTCTGTGTTGTCGCATCCGCATCCGCGTAGCTTTGATGCTCAAAATGGATGATAGTGGAGTCCGGCTGATAGAGAACACGTAGCCCGTGAGCGCGAACCTCCATTGCGAGATCGCAATCTTCGCAGTAGGCGGTCTTGTACCGCGGATCAAAGCCTCCGAGCTCTCTCCAGAGGCTTCCCCGGATAAGAATGGATGCGCCGCTGATATAATCCGCTTCCCTAATAAAGCTGCAATGGCCGCAATGGTTGTAGGGATCTCCGTGCCCATAGTTGAGTGCGGACGCATCATTCCAGATAACGCCGCCCGCCTCTTGGATTTCCCCGTTGGGATAGATGAGTTTGGAACCGACAAGACCGGCCTTTTCGTCGGATTCCATCAGCTCGTAGAGTGCCGAGAGCCAGTTGGGGAACACGATAGTATCGTTGTTCAGCAGGAGGATATGACGTCCCCGAGCCCGCTTGGAGGCGTTATTGCAGTTACGCAAGAACCCCATATTTTCAGGTGTCTTGGCGATGACTACGCCGGGGAAAAGAGTATCGGCTTTGATTGTATCGTCTTTTGAACCGTCGTCGGCGAGGATAATTTCGTAACTGATGCTGCCGTCACACGTTTCCAAGATGGAGCTGATGCACGCGCGGGTCAAATGCCATTTGTTGTAGACGGGAATGATGATGGAAACGTCGATGTCCTCTCGCATATGGGGAAGAGGACGCAAAGGCAGTGCGGAGCAATAGGCGGCCCATAGGGAAACCGGCAGGGCATCCTGCTCCCAGAGCAGCGTGGTCAGCCTGTGGCGGTTGGCTTCCTCGCTGAAGAGGCGACGCACCTGCTCCTTACTTTCTTCGGACATGCGTTCCCAAACGGTTTCGTCGGTATATGCCTTGATGACCGCATCGGCAAAAGTCTGAGGCTCGTTGGCAATGAAGGTATGTACACCATCCTTCAATCCCATGCCTTCGGCGGCGATTTCAGTACAGATGCAGGGCACGCCGGCTCCGAAGGTCATTGCGACTTTTCCTTTGATGCCCGCTCCGAAGCGCAACGGCGCAACGCCGAGCCTTATGGCGTTAAGCAGTGGCTCAATATCCTTGACGAACCCGTCCACCACAATGCCGGGAATGGTGCTAAGCGCCTTGATGTTGTCGGGAGCTTCACTTCCGACGATATGAAATGTTACTTCAGGAAGCCGGGCATGGATCAGTGGCCAGATTTCCTTGGAAAACCAGAGTACGGCATCCGTATTGGGACGATGTGCGAATCCGCCTAAGAAAAAGATATCCTTTCGGTCGGAGAATGGGGCAGTCTTCTCTACAATCGGCGCATACAGGCCGGAGAAGACGCCCATGGGGGCTTCTGGGAGATACTCCCTGAGCAGTTTTTTTTCGTTTTCGCTGATGACGACGGTGAAATCCACGCGGCGCATGAGTTCCAATTCCCGCTTCTTGGTCTTCATGGCCTGTTGGAGACGCTGTTCGTCGCCCTGGAGTTTGGCCTCTCTGGACTCACGCAGGAAGTAGACGTCCGGTGCATGGAAGAACACTTTCGATTCGGGAGTCGTCTGCCGGATGGTGTAGAGGATTTCCTCGGCCACATCCACGCGGACCAGGTAGAACAAGCCGAATTCAGTTCCATGCTGTGCGATGAAGTCGTTGGGCGTATAGCATCCCTCACAAGAGGTGATGACGTTGATGCCTTGTTCTTTCAGTTGATCGGCGTATTCCGCATCATAATACATATTGGACGGCATGAAGGACACGGTATAGCCCAGCGCCTTCAAATCAAGCAGGATGCCCCATGTGGCCCGTTCGCCTGCGGAAACGTCGTATTTGGGGATACGGTAGTCAACGACGAGGACGTTATCCTTGTTTTCCTTTTTTGGACAAGTCAGATTCGCGGCGTCCCGATTGGCTGGGACAGCCGGCATCCGCTTGAACAACCGGTGTCCTATGCCGGAAAATCCCTCATTCTGCACAATGCGATACAGTGAGCACAACGCCGGAATGACGCCGCCCTTTCGATGAAGGCCCAGAGCAACGTTCAGCGGCATACAAACCAGCAACTGCACGATTCTGGGATAAGGAGCAACGGCCTCGGAAACACGGTGGGGAGCGTCAAGCAGACTTCCCAGAAATTCTTTGCCTCCCGCCATATTGCGAAGCCATTCCTTTGCACAGGAGGAAGCGGCAAACGACGCGGGGAGCAGCAGCATGCCGATCAAAAAACGGGACAACAAGCCGCAGTTTTTCCCTAAAAGATAACTGCTGGCAATCCGAAGCGGCTTGGTCAGCCTCCATGAACGCGATTGCAGAACCATATTAAGCTGGGCGGAAACCTGATCTTTCAATGCGGTTGTCTCCGCTAGGGACGCGGAAACCTGATCTAGGGACGCAGTAAGCTGACCGTTGTTTGCAATGAGCTCCCTGTTGTTCCTCTGTTCCTTTTCAATTTCTTGATAAGCTTCGCGGACCTTGGCGAGCAACTCGTCATTCTTGCTTTTTTCTTCTTCCATATAGACGCAGAGCTGCTTGTTCCTCCCGTCCAGAAACTCGATTTCCTTCTGTTGGCGTTCGACGTGCTGTTGCCGGATGGCGACGGCCTCAGAGACTTCGACGGGGTACTTCAGAAGAGAATTGGGAAGAGTCGGAAGCTGGTCGCTTCCGGCGACCGCAATGATATATTTCCCTTGAGGAAGTCCCTGATGTGAGGAAAACGTGTTGCCGTCTTGTTCCACATAGGTAAAACGGTTTTCCGTTTCGGAGGAGACAAGGGAACCGTATTCCAGATTCTGTCGATAAAGGCGGATCTGCGGGAAGAACCCTTGCAGCAGAGCGACAAATTCGTCTTCATACAATTCCTTGACATGGAACTCATTATGATAGCCAGGGATGTCGCTGTAGGTCAGTTTGTCAGGAGAAGAGATGACAAGAATGCCTTCTGGAATCAGAACCCGCCGAATTTCGGCCAGCATTTCCGTTTGTTCCGTAAGGTGCTCTATGGTTTCGAAGCTGACGACCATATCCACCGAATGATCGGGCAACGGAATGGCCGTAACCGACCCGCACACATAGTCAAGGTTGTTTTTTTGGTATTTGTCGCGTGCCGCGTCCACCGCTTCCTGAGAAATATCCACCCCGGTGACGTGCTTGGCCAGCTGCGCCAGAATGGCGGAGCCATAGCCCTCGCCGCTCGCGATATCCAGCACCCTCTTTCCTTCAACGAGTTCGCGCGCCAGGAAATAGCGGTGATAGTGTTCCGGACTCCAATCTCCTGGATAGTCCGGCATGAAGCGTTCTCCCGTGACTTCCATACTTTCTCCTGCTCAGTCTACCGTCTTGATGGTAATGCTTGTCATGGGAATTCCCATGATGCCTGCCGCGCAACTCGTCGAATGTGATTTGAAGATCAGCGCATCGTGAATCCAGTGATGCTGCACATGTTCCTGTTGGGTTCCTTCCGCAACGGCCGGACAGATGCTGTAGTCTCCGCTGGAAAGAACGGGCATCCGAAAAACGAATTCACCGACGAATGTTTTCCCGGCATCTATTGAGAGCGGCTGATCCATATAAACCAAATAGGTGTTGTCGCCAAAAAGGTTTTGCCCGTGGCGATCCTTGATGTAGAAACCGATAATGGGGCGAAATAAGGGCTGGTGCGCCTGACAAGTTATACGCAGTTTGACCATTTCTCCTCCGATGATCCAGCTCAATGGTCTGTTCTGCATATCCGTCAAGGCAACATTGGTGATGGTTGCTCCTCGTTTTCCAAACGAGGACTCGCCAGGATTGAATCGAAATACTTCTATGTCGTTGCGCAGACAGGTGTTATTGATGAATACCTGCCGAAGATCCTGGAAATCTTCCGGATGGGGAGTTTCCGGGACGCCTTGTTTCGTCTTTTCGACGGCGAGGGGATCCTGCCCCTGCGCGGAAAGGCATACATCCTCCAAATACTGCTCCGTGATTTCCTTCGGCGTACCGATTTTTTTGATTCTGCCGTTTTCGAGCATGATGGCGGCGTTACACAGGCTGTTTACCGCGCCGGTATCATGGCTGACGAACAGAACCGTATTTTTCTCCATGAACTGGCGTAAAAAGCGCATACATTTTTGCGTAAAGAAAGCATCTCCGACGGACAGCGCTTCGTCTACAATCAAGATATCCGCGTCAACATGGGCAACTACGGCGAAGGCAAGACGTACCGCCATGCCGCTGGAGTAACTCTTGACGGGCTGGTTGATGAATTCGCCAATATCCGCGAAAGCGACGATGTCATCGTACTTGGCGTCGATTTCTTCCTTGGTCAGCCCTAGAATGGACGCATTGAGATAGACGTTTTCTTGACCGGTAAATTCGGGATTAAACCCGCTCCCAAGTTCCAAAAGGGCCGCGACGCGTCCGTTGCATTCCACAGTTCCCGAAGAAGGGGACAGCGTTCCCGTGATGATTTGGAGCAAGGTGCTCTTTCCCGCGCCATTGCGACCGATGATCCCAACGCACTCGCCCCGCTTTACCTCGAAAGAAATATCCTGCAGTGCCCAGAACGGGCGATAAAACCGTTTGCGCCCATGATACAGCATTTGCCAGAGCCGATGGGACGGTTTCTCATAAATCTCAAAAAATTTTGATATGTTCTTGATGCTGATCGCGGAGTCTCGACTAGAGGACATCGGCAAACCCCTTCTTGGTTTTCATGAACCAGGCGAGCCCCAGCTGGAAAACGACGAAAGACAAAACATACGAAGTCAGGCAGACTCCGGGATCGGGCAACTGCCCGTAGAGGAGCACCTTGCGCGTTTCCTCCACGATCGGAGAGAGCGGGTTGAACTCCAGTATCCAGCGCAGTTTTTCGGGAACAATGGAAATGGGATAGAAAATAGGGGTCATAAAAAACAGCATTTGCGTCAGAATGCTGATGAGTTGCTGAATATCCCGCAAATAGACACCTAGTGAAGCGATGAACAACGACACGCCGCACGAGATGAGCAGAAGCGGGAACAGGGTGAACGGAAACAGCAGCATGGTCCAAGAAATCTGATGCAGCAGCAGAACCGTACCGATCAACAAGAGGACAAACCATGCCAGTCCGAACACGAGAGACGTGAGCACATTCCCGATAGGAAGGATTTCCAGAGGGAAGATGACCTTTTTAACGTAGCTGGGATTGCCGACGATCAGCCCGGCGCTGGAGTTTACGCTTTCGGCGAATACGTTAAACACCGCCATACCGCAAAACATGATCATGGGGAACGCCGCATTGTTGTCGCCGAATCCAGCCCCCCCCCAACGGGATTTGAACACAATGCCGAAGACGAAGGTGTAGACGGCGAGCATCATCAATGGATGGGCAAAACTCCAGACCAATCCCAGCACCGATCCCCGATACCGGCTGGCTATGTTGCGTTTGAGAATCTGCATCAGTAAATCACGATGTTGCGTGAGGATACGAATGCCCAAAAGCGGATTAAACAGTTTTAGCAAAACGAACATCTCCGTGATTCGTTGAGGGGTTGACAACACCTTTCTCTGCAATGAATTTCAGGAAAGGGACGACTGGTTTTACTCGGGTCTGTCTGTGCCTATTCCAGCGAAATATTCTCCCGTCCAATATAGTAGAAGAACTTGGAACGGGCGCTATGGTACTCCATCAGGGCTTGGCTGGCGTCGGTCTCGGCCTGGGTCAGCTTGAGCTGGGCGTCCAGAAGATCGGTGATCGTGCCGGTGTGGGTCATGTACCGTTTGTTCGCCATGTCGTAGCTTTCCTTGGCGGCCTCGACGCCCTTGCGGGATACGCGGATCAGGTCCTTTGCAGCCTTGATGTCCAGCAACGAGCGAATAACATCGGTCTTAGCTCCGGACATGGCATCTTCGTAGTCTTTCTGGAGGGCTTCCACGCGTTTTTTATCCCCGAGATAGGAAAAGGTCGTGCTGCCGCCCGTGAACACATCCCACGACACGTTCAGGCCGACGGCCCAGTAGCTGCGCGAGTAGTCAGTATACCGTTCTTCCTTGTAGTCCTTGTGATACTTCATGTTATCATAAGTGGCGTCGACTCGGGGGAGGTATTCGCCGAGCGTGATGTCCATGTCCTTGAAGGCGATGGCCACGGACTTCTGAGCCATGATCAGATCAGGGCGGCTGAACAGCGCGGTCTTGATGGCCTGTTCCTCGGTATAGCTCACCACGCCGGAGAAATCGCGCAGATCGCCTTTGTACTGGATTGGCTCGTCAGGCGAATAGTTCAGATATTTGTTCAGCTGCACCTCCGCATTGCGGATGGTGTTCTGGACGCGGATTTCCTGCTGCTTGGCCTTGGACAGCTCCACCTGGTTTTGAAGCACGTTGACGTAGGGTGCCATACCGACTTTGACGAAGGCTTCGGCGGCTTTGAGTTGGGTTTCAATGCGAGTAATGGATTCCTTGGCGCTTTTCAAGTCTTCGCGGGCCTTGAGCAACTGGAGGAACTGAAGCTGCACGTTGGCGATCAGCTCCAGCTTGGCCTGCCGGTGTCTGGCTTCCTCCATGTCCACGGAAAGCCGCGACTTGTCCAGATTGTTCAAGTGCGCGAAGCCCGCGAACAGCGACAGGCTCACCCGGAGACCGCGCGACCATGAGCGGCTGGACAGATCGTCCGTGCTGCCCGCGGCACCGGAGTTTTCCAGTTTGTTGTTGCTGGAAACCAGTGACACGCGGGGCCAGAAATAGCTTTGGGCCACGCCGATGTTCATCTTGGCCTGTTCCAGTATCAGCAGCTTGGATTCCACGCTGGGATTACCCTTCAGGGCGTGCTCCACAGCCTGTTCCAACGTGAATTCCTGAGCCTGCGCCGGAGCACACAGCCACAGAACGGTCACAAGCATCCATCCGTATTTGAAACGATTCATATCGGACTCCATATCGGTTACTCGGTAAGAAGGCGTGCCTGTTTTTTAGCGTATTTTTTCCAGAACGCACAGCGACCCATCCGTCCCTCTGAGGACCAGCAGATCTCCATGAACTTCCCATGTTTTCAATTTGTTAAAAACTTCCACAAACGTTTTGAGGCTAAAAGCCTCCGCCATCCGCAGTGTTTTTTTATCCAAGTGGAATGCGATACGGTTCGCCTCAAGCCTGTAGGAAACATGAACGGCCAAGTCGCGCATGGCCATATCAAGCCGTCCGCGCTCCGTTTTTTCCTGTTGAAACGTACAGCTGAATGTCTGGCCGTCGAGTGTTGCGCGCCAATAGGCTCCGGAAACAAGCCGCTGGAACCGTTCCGGGGTGTCCTGCGGAAGCTTTGGAATGCCGTCCGTGGCGCTCCGCAAACGGAGGATGCGCAGCGAAGCCCCGCTTTCCTCCACGTCCGCGTCGACAAAAAAACGTTCCCCGCGCCCGCGCAGTTGTTCGATCTGCGCATCAGGAAGCAGGGGATACGTTTTATTCGTGGCGGCATCTTGTAACACGGCGGTGGAGCCTCCAAACGTAAGCGTACCCATCACGGCGAAGGGAAACTTTTCGCCGCCCTTGCGTAAGGTGACGTTCATATATTTAGGGAACGGAGATTGGACCCCCCAGTACAGGCTTCCGGAGCCACCTATATTCAGAACGCGATCCAACCCGTTGCGGTTCGTAAGCTGCAACAGGGAACCATCCCTCACCTGAAACCATGCCCCGGTTAAGGTCCGTTCCGAAGGCCGCCCGTCTGCCCGCATCATCCTTTCGCGCAGGATAAAGAGATGGTCCGGGTTCAGAAGCAGTGTGGCGTCGTAACGCACACTTTCGGACTCCACGCCGCCTGAGTAGACGGCGGGGGCCTCCAGAACGGGAAAGGCGACCGCCCCGCACAACGCAGGGGCGGCCGCACAAAGGAAGATCAACCAGAACACTATGCGCATGAACTATTCGCGCAGCGCGCGTTCCCAGTTTTTTAATAGCGGTTCGATCATATAAAAAAGGACTGTGCGTTTTTTGGTCGTGATGAACACTGTAGCGGGCATACCAGGCGAGAGATACAGCTTGGCATCCTTGAGCGCAGAGGGATCTATTTCCACATAACACAGGTAGTACGGCATGACGCCCATGTTCGTGCGTTCCTCCAGGCGGTCGGCCGAGATGTATGACACTTTAGCCGGGATGTGCGGGGTGATGCGCGTATCGAAGGCGTCGAGCTGCACCAGTGCTTCCTGTCCGATATGTATGTCGGTGATCTTGTTGACGGGTACCTGGGTTTCGATGATCAATGGCGTGTTTTCGGGCACGATGTCCATCAGCGGTTCGCCTGGCCGCACGACGCCGCCCTTGGAGTGGACCTTGAGCCCCACCACGCGGCCTTTCACGGGCGCAACGACCTGAAGTCGCTTTTTGGCATCCTTCAAGGGCCGGACACGTTCGCGGGTCTGGAGGATTTCATTGTCCAGTTTGCCGAGCTGATTAGTGGCTTCTTCAACAAAACGGTTTTTTGCGTCCTCGATGCGCAGAAGCAGTTCGGCCTTTTTTTGGCGGGCCTCGGCGATGGACTGCCTCATGCGCCCTCGGTTGCCCTCGTGGCTGGCCAGCATTCGTTCGAGTTCCAATATCTGTGATTTTTCCAGATACCGTTCCGCGTACAACTGACGCTTAGCCTTAAGTTCTTCGTTCAGCGTTCCGATGATCGCCTGTTCGGCTTGCATCTGATCCTGATAGCCGAGGATTTGGGCGTCAATCTGGGCAATCTGCGACTTAAGCAGAGAAATCTGTCCGTCGAGAGCTTCCCGGCGCGCGGTGAAGATTTTCCTTTCATTGGCGAGAACATCTTCACTGTGGGCGCTCGCGGCGAGCGAGATCAACTCCTCAGGCCACGTAAAATCGGTTTTGAGCTCCTTTTCCGCAGCGGAACGGGTCTGGGCGGCCAACAGGGCGACAAGTTGCTTTTGCAGCATGTTCTCGGAGGCGTCCACCTGTACGCTCTCCAGCACAATGAGCGGCTGTCCTTCCTGCACCTCATCGCCTTCACGGACGAGGATGGAGTCGACGATACCGCCTTCAAGGTGCTGGACGGTCTTGCGTTCCGTTTCGATTTTGACCTTTCCGGGAGCGACGATGGCGCCGCTGATTTCTCCGAACACGGCCCATGTACCGAGTACACCGAAGAACAGAAACACCACAAGGAGCCCCTGCCGGATGATCTTACGGGGATCCTCAATGCTTTCGCGCTGTGGGTGCTGATGATGAGGCGTACTTTTTGAGGCTTCCGATGCAGGGATGGCTTTGGTTTCGATGGTCGCAATTTTCACGCCTTCAGGCTTAGACATGGGCTTCACCTCCGGCGTCATTTAGTGCTTCCTGCTTTTGTCGTTCCAGTTCCTCATGCTGGAGGCGAGCCTTGGCGGCCTGCTCCTGCTGTTGCTTCTGGAGATTGGCAAGCTTGGTCAGGACTTCCTGACGCGGGCCGCACATGGCGATCTGCCCGTCCTGAACCAGCATGATATTATCGACGATGGAAAGGATGTTGGGCTTGTGCGTGACCAGGACAACCGTGGCCTTCAACTGCTTGAGGTTGAGCACGGCCTGCAGCAGACAGGCTTCGCCCTCTTCGTCAAGGTTGGAATTGGGCTCGTCGAGCACGACTACCCGGGGATTGCCGTACAGCGCACGGGCGAGGCCGATGCGCTGGCGTTGACCTCCGGAAAGCACGGCCCCCTGATCCCCGATCTGCGTGTCGTAGCCCTTGGGCAACGAGAGGATCATGTTGTGGACGCCCGCAAGTTTGGCGGCGAGAATGACCCTTTCGGAATCTACAGTACCCAAGCGTGCGATATTTTCAGCGATGCTACCGGCGAACAATTCCACGTCCTGCGGCAGATACCCGATGAAAGGTCCGAGTTTTTCGGAATCCCAAGTGGCGATGTCAGCGCGATCAATGCGAACCTTACCGCCCGTGGGGGCCCATATGCCGAGCAGCAGCTTGCATAGTGTAGATTTGCCCGCGGCGCTGGGGCCGATGATCGCGAGCGACTGTCCAGCTGGCAGGCGGAAGGACATTCCCTTGATGATGTGGCGGCCGTTGGCGGCGAAGATTAGGTTTTCGGTGGAAAGTTCCCCAACGGGATCGGGGAGGTCCATCGACGGTGGAGTATTGGGAGAATCCAGCATCTCCTTTAGGCGTTTGTATGCACCACAGGCTTCTAACGACTGTTTGTATGTCGCCATAGCCTGATCGATAGGTGCAAGCGCGCGGCCCATGACGATGGACGCGGCGATCATAACGCCCGCAGTGGACTGATGGCTCACAGCGAGGTAGGCTCCAACGGCGTAAATGAGAACCTGCAGACCAACACGGAGGGACTTGCTGACCGAGTGGAGCAGTCCAGCACTGCGGCTGGCGCGGGTCTGGAGTTCTATGACGATGTCGTTCATCTTGGACCAGCGCCCGGCCACGTTGTTGATCATGCCCATGGAGCGCACGATACTGGCGTTACGCATGGTTGCGCCAAGGAAATTGGAGGCGTGGGCGTTGAGCATGGTCGCAGACTCAAGGCGTTTGCGAGTGAAGCGTTCGGTGAGAAAGCCCAGCACGAAGACCATGATCCCGCCAAAGACAGCAACTAGCCCAAGATCGGGATGTAGGATGAAGATCAGGGCAAAGTAAATGGGCATCCATGGGACGTCGAAAAAAGCGAACACGGCGTTGCCGCCGAGGAAGTTGCGGAGCATCTGCACGTCGCGCAGGCTGCCCTGCTTCGCGGAAGAGCCGCCGGCGGGCCCAGTGGCGCTTTTGAGGTTTTCGTTGAGAACGGGAAGGCTCAACATTCGGTCGAATTCAATGCCGGCCCGAACGAGAAGGCGGGAACGGATCCACTCAAGCAGCGCCAGCACAACGAGGGCGATAACGGCGGCGATGGTGATGACGGCCAAGGTAGACAAGTTATAGCTGGTCAGTACTTTATCGTACACCTGTAGCATGTAGATGGAAAACGTGAGTTGGAGCACGTTGACGAACATACTGAAAAAAAAGGCGTATCCGAAAAAGTACCTGCAGGAGCGTAAGAATTCTTGCATAGGCTCTCTTCTCAGGTAGTTGCGGCCCGCAGATGCGGGCATGCCGGAACGCGTCTTCCGCAATCCTGGAAGGCGCACCTTAACCTTCTGGACGATCCACCGGACCGACCGGGGCACCGTACGGCATGAGAATCATACGGACGGCACTTCAAGATAAGTTTGCTTTACTACGCTGTCCAGCGATGGAAGGCAACAGAAGAATCATATCGGAAAAGTGAGGTACGCCTCGTTCTTAAACGTCACAAGGTGAATGGCAACACGTGGAGGGCGTTACCGCAAAAGGCGTATCGGCTATCCCCCATAAGGAAGGGATGGCGTTCGATGCGCGGGCGATCGAGCCAATGCAGAGACTCATATTCCAGTTGGCCTGCGCAGTTGCGGAATCTGAACGGACGCTGAGCAGTGAGTGTCAGAAAGAAGATATCGCAGCGGCCAGAGTGAAGGGCAAGGTTTTGGGGAGGCCACGTCGGAGGTATGGAAAACTGCTGGCGGCGTTGAAGCACTGCTTGAACAGGCAGGCCCAAGTACAACCTCAAAAACAGGATCGAAGAGGTTATTGGAACCGTGGTGATCGCTTTTGCCATTGGCAGGCACGGCCCGGCAACCAATTACGCACAAGGCACATCTCAAGTGACTGTCAAATCAAGTCCGATCCACTATAGCTAAAGGGATTTCGTAGCCTGTGTACTGCACTGTCGCTATTTCAGGAACGTCATCGGGATGGCTTGCCTTGCCTGTCCGCGTTTTGGATGGGGAGCTTCTTCAGCATATTCTATGCCGGATAGCCTCTCAATGCACAATGCTCGATCCTTTATGGATCGAGCATTGTGCATTGTGTATGCCTTGGCAGAGCTACAGATTTGAGCACATTAGTTCTTTAAGAGCGCTTTCCCAGTGTGGCATCGGCGGAAGTCCGCAGAGCCTCAGCATCTTTTTTTTCAAACACGAGTTTGCCGGACGACGGGCGGGCGTTTTGTATTCATCGGATGTGCAGGGAATGACCTTTTGCGGGTTCCCGGCAATTTCGAAAATTTTGCAGGCAAACTCATACCAACTGGCTTCGCCTTCGCAGGTCAGATGAAAGGTACCGACAAGCTCCGGGCGCAGCAGTATTTCCCGTAGGCCCCTTGCCACGGCAAGCGCGCTCGTGGGGTTGCCTCGCTGGTCATCTACAACGCGGAGACAGTCGTGGCTTCCATCGGCAAGCCGTAGCATCGTATGCACAAAGCTCGGACCTCCCTGACCATACAGCCAAGAAATCCTCGCGATGATATGGTTTGGGCAATGCGTGCGGATGGCCTGCTCTCCTGCCCATTTGCTCTGCCCGTACACATTGATTCCGCCGTTGGGTGTATCGAATTCCGTATAGGGCTCCTGCGCGTCACCGCTGAAAACATAGTCCGTGGACATGGCTATGAGCCGAATGCCCTGCCTGTGACAGGTGGCGGCCACATTGGTTGACCCCACCGCGTTGAGCTTCCATGCTAGCTCCTTTTCCGTCTCGCACTTGTCCACAGCGGTCATGGCGGCGCAATGGATCACCACATCAGGATGGTGAGCCCGGCACACGGCGTCAAACCCGGCGGCATCGGTAATGTCTGCTTCCGGGAGATCCGTAGGAATCATTTCGAATTCACGAAGTTCAGAGCAAAGGGTGCGTCCAAGCATCCCCTTGCCGCCGGTCAGAAGAACTTTCATAGTTTATTCCCCGTTGGGGCGCGCAGTCCCCTGTCTCCGCTGAAGAGGCTCTTTAGATATGTTTCTCATCTTGTCCGCGAGCAGGGACTCCGATGGCGTTTGGGGTCCGGCAAGTGTTTTACGGTTCCAATTGGTGTCGCAACTCCGCAAAGAAAGGAGCGGCTTCATCCTTGGTGGACAGTTTCGGGGCGGAAATCGGCCATGCCACACCTAGTTCGGGATCATTCCAGCGAATGGAGCCCTCATCTTCCGGGTGGTAGAGTTCAGTGCATTTATAGTGGAAATGGGCGATGTCGCTTGTCACGACAAAGCCATGTGCGAGGCCCGGGGAGATCCATAGTTGCCACTGGTTTTCCTGCGTTAATTCAACTCCGTACCATTGGCCAAACGTCGGAGAGTCTTTGCGGATGTCCACAGCGACGTCAAAAACGCTGCCCAAGGAGACGCTGACCAGCTTTCCTTGAGGAAAGTTCCTCTGAAAATGCAAACCACGCAGAATGCCATAGCTGGATTTTGAATGATTGTCCTGTACAAAGGGAAAATCAATCCCTGCGGCTTCATAGCGTTCCTTATGCCACGTTTCGACGAAGTAGCCCCGGGAATCCCCCCATACTTTCGGCTTGACGAGCAATACGCCTTGAATGGGAGTTTGAATGACTTCCATAATCTACTTCTCCGAGTCCACGAGTTCGAGTAGGTACTGACCATACCCATTTTTCGCCATGGGTTCGGCAAGATGGCGCACATCATCGGACGTAATATACCCTTTGCGCCAGGCAATTTCTTCGAGGCAGGCAACTTTGAGGCCCTGCCGGGTTTCCACGGCCTGCACAAAAGAGCTGGCTTCCAACAAGGAGTCATGTGTCCCGGTATCGAGCCATGCAATTCCACGTCCCATCAGTTCCACATGCAGATCGCCGCGCTTCAGGTACAGATTGTTGACGTCGGTAATTTCCAGTTCCCCACGAGCGGAGGGTTTCACCTGTTTCGCGATATCCACTATGTCGGCGTCGTAGAAATAGAGGCCGGTCACTGCGAAGTTGGATTTGGGCTCCCTTGGCTTCTCTTCAATGCTGAGAACCCGCTGACTTTTGTCAAACTCCACCACGCCGTATCTATGCGGATCGCGGACATGATAGCCGAAAACGGTTGCCCCCGCATCTCGCTGCATGGCGGTCTCCAGAAGAGTTCCCATCCCTTGCCCAAAGAAAATATTGTCTCCAAGCACAAGGCAGACATTGTAGCCGCGAATGAAATCTTCGGTCAGTAGAAAGGCTTGCACCAGCCCTTCGGGGCGTTCCTGAACAACATACTCAAAATGGCATCCCCACTGGGAGCCGTCGCCGAGCAATTCCTGATACAGGGGCAGATGCTCGGGCGTTGAGATGACAGCAATCTCACGGATACCGGAAAGCATCAGTACTGACAAAGGATAGTAGATCATCGGCTTGTCGTAGATGGGCATAAGCTGCTTGCTGACACTGCGCGTGAGCGGATAAAGGCGCGTTCCCGAACCGCCTGCAAGAATAATGCCTTTCCATTTCTTCATCGCTACACCCTGCCCACATAGTTGGTCTGCATCCAGTTACGGTAATCGCCGCTCTGAACGTTCTCTACCCATATTTTGTTGTTCAGATACCACAGAACAGTGTCCCGTAGGCCTTCCTCGAACGTGTGCGTGGGATGCCAGCCAAGTTCGGAAGACAGTTTCGCGCAGTTAATGGCATAACGGAAGTCGTGCCCGGGGCGGTCCGTTACAAATTTGACGAGAGCGGCATACGGGCCTTCGGCAGAAGGGCACACGGCGTCGAGCACATCGCAGATACCATGAACGACCTGAAGATTGGTGCGTTCCGAGTTTCCGCCGATGTTGTAGGTCTGTCCCGTTTTGCCCGCTTCAAGCACACGCTGAATGGCGGAGCAATGATCTTCCACATGAAGCCAGTCGCGGATGTTGGAGCCGGTTCCATATACGGGCAGTGTCTTACGGGCCAGAGCGTTAAGCGTCACCAGCGGGATAAGCTTCTCGGGGAACTGGCGAGGGCCGTAGTTGTTCGAGCAATTGGTGATCAGCGCGGGGAAGCCGTATGTCTCATAGAAGGCCCGGACAAAGTGGTCGCTGGCGGCCTTCGAAGCGGAATAGGGACTGTTGGGACTGTAAGGCGTCGTCTCCGTAAAGGCTGGATCTCCGGGTTGAAGAGCTCCGAAGACTTCGTCAGTGGAAACATGCAGAAAACGGAACGCGTCTTTCCGGTCGGCAGCCAGTTCGTTCCACCATGCTTTGGCAGTACGTAAAAGCGTGCAGGTTCCGAGTACATTGGTGCGTACAAAAGCTTCGGGATCGATAATAGAGCGATCCACATGGCTTTCGGCCGCGAAGTTGACTATGGCGTCGGGCTGGTAGATCTTGAGCAGATATTCGACAAGTTCCTCGTTGCCGATATCTCCATGCACAAAAATATGGCGAGAACTGTCATGTAGCGAAGCCAGATTTTCCAGATTCCCGGAATAGGTCAGTTTGTCCAGATTGATGATCGTGTCACCAGCAGTGCAGCGGGCAAGGACATAGCAGGAGCCGATGAACCCGGCACCTCCGGTAACGAGCAATGTAGCCATATTTTTCCTCGTGACTAACGAATACGGTTATGTATTTGTTTGAGTGTACCGAATACCCCCGACTGATACGCGATCATGCCGAAACGAGCAAGCAGACGGCTCCAGAAAGGGCTCTGAAGAAACCAGTAACTATAGTTTTTTCCTGATTGCCGATAAGATTCTTGCAGGCCTCTAAAACCGTCCCAAAGTCGCATATTGTCCTGAATGCACTGCTTGAGGGTAATCTTATGGTTGTAGCTCCCCGCATGCAAACGCCATGATGTCAATTGGGCAGGGACAAAAGCGAACAATCCGGTTTGGGCGACCTGTATCCAGATCCACCAGTCCAGCCAACGGGGGACGGGGGCCGCAAACGAACACGCCCGCAAGCGTTCCGCTTTGAGCATGGCGCAGGAGAAGGTCGGGATTTTGTTCTCCACAAGTAGGGAGGATTGCAGAGAGTACGCTCCGCCAGATCGGATGCTTCGACGTTCATGTTCCCGCATGACGCGAGGGACATAAATGTCAAACCATCCCGTACCCGCTCCCGGCATGGGAAGAGGTCGAATCGCATTCAATACGACGTCGGCCCTCGTTTGTCGGGCTAGCTCCATGCGCCGTTCCAAGCATTCGGGTTCCCATAGATCGTCAGATTCGAGAAAAGCGATCCAGTCTCCTCCGGCCTCCACAATGCCGAGGGACAATGTTTCCGGGAGGCCGTGATTCTTCCCGTCGGGATGTTGCAATACGCGCACGCGGGGATCGTGTTCGGCGAACGAGCGGGCTAGTGCTACGGAACCGTCTTTCGAACCATCATCAATAACGAGCAGCTCAAAATCTATCCACGTTTGGTTCAAGACACTCTTGATGGCCTCCCCTATGTACAGTTCATAATTATAACTGGCCATCAAAATAGATATCATGGGCGAATCTTCCTTGTAACGTGCCTAGTATGCTTAATAAAATATATAATTACGATAGAGGATTTTTATACTTACCTTCACTTGTTTTTATGCAGACAGATGTAAAAAAATGATAAAAAACAGTTTAATAACTAAAAATAATTTAAAAATTTATCTGTCGTTTTGCATAAAATGAAACCCTCCCATAGAGGTTGGCTTTTATAGTTTGGGTGGTTGATTTGAACTTTTGGCCTCTGCGTCTCGAACGCAGTGCTCCACTTGGTTGAGTACAGTCAGCAAAAAAATGCTTCAGCTCATAATGAAGTAAACCACAGTTTTTATATTGATGAACAAATAGTTTATTTTTAAATATAAATTTATAACAATATTATGTTAAAAGTAAAATTATCCGGGAAAGTTATCCTGAATTGTATTGACGTCTATAGTCAGGACTCATAATTAAAGGTAAAAAATGACGTTCCTTCAGTAGCTGCAGTATTCTGGAAGGGGTAAAAGAATTCTTTCCATTTGTAATCGCAGCCTGCCCTTTGGGCAACAAACGCAGGATAGGTCGCCTGGCCTCGCAAACGGCGTGAAGTTTGGAATTCGAGTCCCTCTTTTTTGCGCTTTCGATGAGCGTTTTCCCCTGTTACCTAACATAGCAATGCGTTGGACACAAACTCCGGCTATTATCCGAGCGCAGATAACACGGGGCTCCATGTTTGCTGACAAGTCGTTACAGAACTTCAATCCCCCGACCGGAGCGAGTGCTTTCGGTTACCTCAGTGCCCAAACATTCACGAGAGTATCTTAATACCCTATGTTTGTTCCTTTGAAAATGACAATTTTTGATACTAGTCCAACAAAAAATGGATTGGTATGCAGATTCCAGTGAGGTGAAACGGCAGAAGAAACTATTGTGAGTGCCTTTGCATTTCCTCTGTTTGTGCAAATAGTTATGAAAAAAGGACTCAGATTTTTACATCCAAGTCCTTGATTCCATTCTGGTGCGCCCGGCGCGATTCGAACGCACGGCCTTTAGCTCCGGAGGCTAACGCTCTATCCGACTGAGCTACGGGCGCGGAGTTTCCCCGGAAGGGGACACTACAGATTTGGGAAGCTAGCTCTTGTGCCGCGTCCTGTCAAGCTGTATGCTCCGGTACCGGGAGCGTGCTGCGGCTCGTTTGGTGTCGGAGCCGTGTTTTTGTGTCCATCCGTTTGTTACGCTTCCCCTTCTTTTTCTTTATCTTAAGGAGTATTCCATGAGCGTTTCCGTTACTTGGTACGGTCATTCCAATTTTAAGGTTTCTTGCGGCGACGTGACTGTTTTCATAGATCCCTTCTTCACGCATAACCCTTCCTGCCCCGTGACGTGGAATGAGGCCGGGAAGCCGGATTTGGTGCTCGTCACCCATGATCACGGCGATCATACGGGTGACGCCGTGGCGATCTGCAAAAGCAGCGGCGCAACCTGCGGCTGCATCGTCGGCACGGCCGAACGCCTGATCGACGCCGGGATGCCGCAAGCCAGCATTCCCGCCGGGATCGGCTTCAATATCGGGGGCACCATCGAAGTGAAGGGCGTCCGGGTCACCATGACGCAGGCGTTCCATACTTCGGAATCCGGGGCCCCCGCAGGGTACGTCGTGACCATGCCGGACGGCTTTACCTTCTATCACGCGGGCGATACCGGCCTCTTCTCCTCGATGGAGCTGATAGGTTCGCTGTATCCGCTGGATCTGGCGCTGCTGCCCGTGGGCGGCTTCTTCACGATGGACGGGTTGCAGGCCGCCCATGCCGCGCGTCTGCTCAAGCCCAAGGCCGTGATCCCCATGCACTGGGGGACATTCCCGGTCCTTGCGAAGGACACCTCGGCCTTTGCGTCGCATCTCGCTTCAGTGGCTCCAGATGTCCGCTTGGTCTCCATGAAGCCCGGTGATAGCGCCGCGTTCTAATCACGGAGGTGTCACATGACGTTCATCGAACACGGCGAACTGGTCCGCCGCGCTTTGGAATATGTGCAGGAAGAACGCTGCCGCCGCCCGGATGCGCCGCTTTCCTCCCTGCTTGATGAAGCGGGTATGCGCTTCAATCTGACGCCGCTGGACGCGGCTCAGCTTGCCCGCCTTTTCTCCGAAAAAGGACAGGAGCCTTCCGCCCCGTGCAAACGCTAACTTCGCATCCTTACAGGACGTTGCCCGATGCCTTCGCTTCTTCAGAGACAGATATTTAAAGAAATCGCCAACCTGTTCGTTCTCGCCGTGGGGGTGCTGCTGACGCTCATCCTCATCAGCCGGGCGGTGCAGATGCGGGAACTGTTTCTGGGGCTGGATCTCGGCATCTTGGATACCGTTCTGCTGTTCGGCTATATGACCCCGCTGTTCCTCATGCTGGTGATTCCCATCGCCTGTATGCTCAGCGTTTTCCTGACCTTCCTGCGCATGAGCACGGACCGCGAGCTGGTCGCCCTGCGTGCGGGGGGCATCAACATCTATCAGATGCTTCCCGCGCCGCTCCTGTTCAGTGTGATCTGCATGTTGCTGACGCTCTGGGTATCCCTGCATTGGCTGGCGTGGGGCATGGGGCATTTCCGGGAAACGATCCTTGAAATCGCCAATACACGCGCCCGTGTCGTGGTGCAGCCCGGCGTCTTCAATACGGACTTCCCCAATCTGGTGCTTTTCGCCCGGCAGGTGAACCCCGGTGACGGGGATATGTCGCAGGTTCTGGTGGACGACCGTTCGCACCCCGAGCGCCACATGACCATCCTCGCCCCGGAAGGGCGCTTCGATACCGATACCGAGCGCGGCGAGCTGGTATTCCTGCTTGAGGACGGCAAGATCTACACCACGGATAAGAAGGGTTCCTCGGTGCTGGCCTTCGACGAATACAAAGTGCGGCTGCCGCTGGATTCCCTCTTCAAGAGCCTTGATCTCGGAGATGTGCGGCCCCGCGAGATGTCATGGAGCAAGCTCTCCAGCATCACGCGGGAGGAAGCGCTTAAAGTGGACGCCAACTATGCCAACAAGCTGGAGGTGGAGCGCCACAAGCGCTGGGCCTATCCGGTGGCGTGCATCGCCCTGACCCTCTTCGTGCTGCCGCTGGCTTCGGCCTTTGAGGGGCTGCACAGGCAGACGGGGCTCATGTTGGCCCTTGCCATGTTCTTCGTGTATTACAGCCTGATGTCGCTTGGGTTCAGCACGGGCGAGTCCGGGGCCATCCCCCCCTCCATAGGGTTGTGGGTCCCGAACATCCTGTTCCTATGCCTCGGCATCTACGGGCTATGGCTGACGGCGCATGAGCGAACGCCGCACGTGGCGACCTTCTTCCGCAACCTGCGGACACGGAGGACGTCATGAGCTTGCTTTTCCGCTATCTGACCAAGAACAACGCGATGATCCTGCTGCCGACCCTTGCCGTCGGCATCGGCCTGTATGTGCTTACGGACCTGTTCGAGCGTCTCGACAACTTCATCGAGGCCGGGCTGTCCGTGGGCATGGTGCTCACCTACTTCGTCGTGAAGATGCCGCTCGTGATTTCGCAGATCCTGCCGGTGATCTTCCTGCTGTCCACGGTCATCCAACTGTGCATCATGGCTCGCAGCCGCGAACTGACGGCGTTGCAGGCCGGGGGCATCTCCCTCGGCGTGGTGGCAAACTCCATGATCCTTTGCGGCATTTTCTGGGGCGGCGTCCAGCTTGGTTTCTCCGAATATCTGGGCGTTGCCGGGGAACGCGAGTCCGCCCGCATCTGGCAGGAAGAGGTCCGCAAGAAGAACCTCGCGGCAACGGTGCTGAAGGATGTCTGGTTTACGGATGGGGACTGGATCGTCTCGCTCGGCACGCTTGATCCCCAGGCGCACGGCACAGGCTTTTCCGGGTATGAACTGTCCGACGACGGCCTGAGCATCAAGCGCATCGTGCAGGCGTCCACGTTCACCGCCGAGCCCAGCCACTGGGCCTTGCAGGATGTGCGCGTCTACACGCCCGACACCTTCACGCAGGAGCAAGAGCCGGATTTCGTCCTCCCGCTCAGGCAGGATCCCGAAACCTTCCGGCTCGTCAGTACGGGCACGAAGCCGCAGCAGTTGCCGCTCTGGCAGCTTGGGGACGCCATCAGCCAGTTGAAATCTTCCGGTTCCAACGTGGAGGCGCTCCGTACGGCGTGGCACGCCAAGCTGGCCTATGCGGCATCGATTCTGGTCATGGCCTTCGTGGCGACGGCCATTGTCTCGTGGAAGGACAACATCTATATCGCCGTGACCGTCGCGCTGCTGTGCACGTTCCTGTACTTCGCGGTGTATACCCTCGGTACGACGCTTGGGCAGCGCGGCATCCTGCACCCGTTCCTCGCCGCGTGGACCGCCAACCTCATCGCGCTGTTCTTTGCGTTTTGGCGGCTTATCCCCTTGCTGTTGCGAAGGGAATAATTCACCGGATCTTTTAAAGATTTGAGGGGCGAGAGAAACGTTCTGAAGAAGGGGCACCCCCACGTTTCCCTCGCCCCCTCCAACCTTCCCCCACTTTCTTCCAAGATTTTCCCTTTATCGAATCCCACCCGACCGCTTTTCCTGTGGCAGAAAAATGTGTTCTTTGGGGTTGACGAGGGGGCTGTTTTTTGAACGGGGCCAGCGGGAAAAGTCGTCCTTTCGCGGGCGCAGTCTTGATATGAGTCCCGCTTGAAGCCTTTCAACATTGAAATACGCATTCCCCAGAAGGAAAGCAGACTCAAGAAAGATTACGAACAGGGATTCGATAAAGTCGAAAGTCTTTGAAGAGGAGAGGGTGGGGTTTGGGGAGGGGGAGGAGAAACTTTCTCCAGAAAGTTTCTCCTCCCCCTCCCCAATT